>Ga0315275_10000003_pt1 | contig 266448 bp, 242 predicted proteins | sample YL17G03_0_MG_FD_205557 | JGI IMG/M metagenome (GOLD analysis project Ga0315275, IMG submission 205557) | Sediment microbial communities from Yellowstone Lake, YNP, Wyoming, USA - YL17G03_0 | ecosystem: Environmental > Aquatic > Freshwater > Lake > Sediment | place: USA: Wyoming | collected... | reverse complement strand
GTCAGACTTTCGTCCATTGCTAAATATTCTCGACTGCAGCCTCCCGTAGGAGTCGGGGCAGTGTCTCAGTCCCCGTGTGGGTGACCACCCTCTAAGGCCACCTATCCGTCAAAAGCCTTGGTAGGCCGTTACCCTACCAACTAGCTGATAGAACGTGAGCCCATCTATATGCGATCCCTTGCGGGACCTTTACCCATTCCCCCTTGTGAGGGAGTGGACACATTAAGTATTACCCTTACTTTCGCGAGGCTATACTCAACATATAGGTAGGTTACCCACGCATTGCTCACCCGTTTGCCGCTATATCTCAGGACAAATTGGCATCCGCCTTGCGGCTTCAACCTCTCCATCCCGAGTATCGCGCGACTTGCATGCCTAATCCACGCCGCCAGCGTTCACTCTGAGCCAGGATCAAACTCTCCGAAAATCTAGAGAAATTTGGATGAAGGCTCTTGGATTGTATAGTTTGTTTCTTGTTACTCTTGACTAACCTTGATCGTAAGATCAGGGGTCGTTTGGCTTGGCTATTCAATATCAAAGAGCTTATGCTTGCCAGTCTCCCATGTTTCCGAAATGGCAAACAAAAAAGCGCTCCGAAATCAGGAGCGCTTTTGAAATTTATTGAAGCGCTGTGCTTCGGTTCTATTGGTTTATTTCAGGATGTCAATTCTTCTTGGTTTCGTCACAGGAACTAAAGTATAACCTGAATTCCTTTTTTGTCAAGGAGAAATATTTTATTACTTGCCCCTTACGTTCCAGGGTTAGTAACTATATCACTGATTAATTTTTTTGTCAAGGATTATTTCAGGAAATACTTAACCGGCGGATTTTACTACGCTTTAGCGCAAGCCGAATAACTTTCCCCTTCTACTTGGCGATCAGTTCCGAAAGCTTGAAGATGGGCAGGAACAAAGCGATAACTATGCCGCCGATGACAATCCCCAAAAACGCGATAACCAAAGGCTCGATCAGGCTGGTCATCGCCGAGACCGCCGAATCCACCTGCTCATCATAAAAATCCGCGATCTTGGAAAGCATTTTTTCCAACTGGCCGGTCTGCTCTCCTACGCCGATCATCCGGCAGACAATAGGCGGAAAAACTTTGCTGCGGGTCAACGGATCGGCTATAGGCTCGCCTTCGCGCACCGCGGTGCGGGCGTTAGCGATGGCTTCTTCTATTACCTTATTCCCGGATGTCTTGCCGACTATATCCAGGGCGTTTAAAACCGAAACGCCGCTCTTTACCAGGGTTGAAAAAGTTCGGGAAAAACTGGCCACCGCGACTTTCTGGAATAAAGGCCCGACAACCGGCAACCTTAATAATGTTTCATCGAATTTATACCTGCCCTTAGGGGTGGCGATATATTTCTTAAAAGCAGTAAAAAGAATACCCATGACGACAACTGCCCAGATAAAGTTCTTCCGAAGTATATCACTGGCCATGATCAGGACCTGGGTAGGGAGCGGCAAAGTTCCGCCGAGCATGGCAAAGATCCCCTTGAAAGTAGGAACCACCTTAAGCAAAAGCACAGCGGTGATGAGGACCGCCATACCCAGAACAACTACCGGATAAACCATGCTTGAGCCGATCTTTCTCTGCAGGGCCGCGGATTTTTCCTGGTAAGAAGCGAGCCTGTCCAGAACCTCATCGAGCATACCCGAAGCTTCGCCGGCTTTGCTCATATTGATAAAAAGATCCGAGAATACCTGAGGGTGTTTAGAAAGCGCGTCGCAAAAACTCATCCCCGCTTCAATATCCTGGCGCACGATCATAACTATACTCTGCAAAGTTTTATTATCCACCTGCTCCGACAAAATCCCTAAAGCCTGGACCAAAGGGATCCCAGCATCTATCATAGTAGCTAACTGGCGGGAAAAAATAACCAGGTCATCGAGCTTAACCTTGGCCTTGGAAGGAGCAAAAATCCCCCCTTGGGTCTTAACTTCCTTAACCGCCACAACGATAAGCATCTTGTTATGCAGGGTGTTCGCGGCTTCCGTTTCGTTAGGGGCATCAATAACGCCTATAACTGTGCGCCCGTTAGGGTCTTTTGCGGTGTACTGGTAAGTGGCCATATTTTAAACTCTTCCTTAGTTGCACAAATGCTCTTGGTAATTTACCGAGAGACTCATAATCCGTCAACAAGTTCTAAAAAAACGCTTACTACCTCAGGGTCGAATTGGGTGCTTGTTTTTTCCTTGATCTCGGCTATCGCCGCATCTTTGGTAAAAGGAACCTGCCTGTAAGACCTTGCGGAGATCATGGAATCATAAGCGTCAGCCAGATGGATGATCCGCGCGCCCAAAAGAATTTCTGTCCCCTTCAGCCCTGCAGGATAACCGCTGCCGTCAAAACGTTCGTGATGCTCTTTGACTAATTCTATCACATCGCTCAAAAATGTCAAAGGCTCAAGTATCTGCGCGCCGGTTTGAGGGTGAGTTTTTATCTGCAGCCACTCCTCAGGGGTAAGGCTGGAAGGTTTGGTCAAAATACTATCTGAGATCCCGATCTTGCCGATATCGTGAAGTTCCGCAGCTTCCCTGATAGCTTCGACTTCCTTGACGCTCAATTTCAACGCTCCAGCGATCAGAGCGGAGTACTTAGCAACATTTTCCGAATGGCTGTGAGTATAATGGTCGCGGGCGTCTATGGCCTGAGCCAGAGCTCGGATAGTACGCAGGTAAGTGGAACGCAGGTCTTCGTAAAGCCGGGCCAAATTTTTAGTCGACTCCTCGATCCTTTTAGCCAGAAGAATGTTCTGTTTCTGCAGGGAGTTGTTCTGCTCTTTAAGGATCGCCAAATGGCGGCGCTGCGAAACCAGCACCCCATGCAATTCCATACTCTTTTTGATCACAAAAAACATCATCTCTACATTGATCGGCTTGACGATCACATCATAGAGCCCTAATTTACCCGCTTCCTGATATAATTCCGGGGACATCTTATCGCTGTAGCCTACGATCACAGTATCCAAATCTATTTCCATTAAGCCTTTGACAAGTTTTGAGATTTCCGGATCCCCCGGAACTAGCTTGACTATGACCATGTTGAAAGTGTTCTGTTTATAAACCTCCGGTAGCTGGGCTGTGGGCTTTTCCACGGTAACCGAATAACCGCCGGCGATAATCAGATGTTCCATGAGATATTCAGCGGACTGCTCATCATCGACTATTAGTAAAATTTGAGAATTTTCTATCATTTTATTCTTCGGTGGTGATCCTTAGGGACTCGTCGAGAGTAGTAAGTCCTTCCTTGACTTTAATGAAAGCGTCGTCACGAAGGGTCTTCATATTTAAATCCTTGAGCGCATAATGCTTGATGGCATCCAAAGATTGCCGTTTCATGATCATTTCCCGCATATGGTCATCAAGTAAAACCGCTTCCAGAATAGCTATCCGGCCATAAAATCCGGTATTATTACAATACTTGCATCCCTCGGACTTGTAAAAAATAACTTTCTCATCCAGAGGAAATCCTATTTCCTTCAAATGCTCTAACGGAACCTGAATAGGCACCTTGCATTTAGGGCACATTTTTCGGGCTAAACGCTGAGCGCAAACCATTACCAAGCTTGAAGCCACCAGAAACGGCTCGACTCCCATGTCGATGATACGGTTAATACTGGCTAGCGAATCATTAGTGTGCAGGGTGGACAAAAACAGCTGGCCGGTCAAAGACGCCTTCACGGCGATGTCCGCGGTCTCGGCGTCACGGATTTCGCCTACCATGATCACATCCGGGCTCTGTCTTAATACCGAACGTAAGGCCATGGCAAAATCCAGCTTGATATCAGGCTTAACCTGGATCTGAGTGATCCCCTCCAGCTGATATTCAACCGGATCTTCGATAGTAATGATGTTGCGTTCCGGAGTGTTGAGCTGGCTTAATACCGAGTAAAGTGTCGTGGATTTCCCCGAACCGGTCGGCCCGGTAACCAGAAGCATCCCGAATGGTTTGGTAATGGCTTCCTTAAATACCCGCAAAGGGTCAGGCGAAAATCCCAGCTTGTCCAGGCCGATGGAAAGGTTTCCTTTATCCAGGACGCGCAAAACGAATTTCTGGCCGAAAGTAGTAGGAAGGCTGGAAACCCGGAAATCTATTTCCTTACCTTCGAATTTAACCTTAAATCTCCCGTCAAGAGGGATGCGGCTTTCGGTAATATTAAGGTTGGCGATGATCTTCAAGCGGGCGATGATGGCATTCTGATTTTTCTTAGGCAGTTTGATTATTTCATGCAAGGCACCGTCAATTCGATACCTTACCCGCAAGCCGTCTATTTCTGGTTCGATATGGATATCCGAAGCTCTTTTGGCTAAAGCTTCGGTGAGGATTATATCCACGAGTTTGACGATAAGCGGCCGTTCGCTTTCTTTAAGCGCCGTGGAAAGCTCGATCTCCTCTTCCTTCATCAATTCCACTTCCTGCTTCTCCGAGGAAGTCTGCGGCCTAAGGGAATCTTCCCTGAAGATATCTTCCATCCCCTTGGCCCCCGTTCCATACTGAGCCTCAATGGCCTTATCAATTTCATCTTCGGGACTCAAAACTATATCAATATCGCAGCCGGTAATGACCTTTAGATCGTCAACGGCGAATATGTTCAAAGGATCGGACATCGCCACGGTAAGCTTGTTGCCGATGCGAGAGAAGGCGATCACCTGGTATTGCCTGGCCGTATGCACGGGGATAAGTTTTACAATTTCCTGGTCGAATTTAAATTTTGCCAGGTGCAAAGTCGGGATGTAAAGGCGGCTGGACAATAAAGACAACAGCTCATCCTCGGAGACCAGTTTTTCCTGAACCAGGACTTTGCGTAAGGTTATCCCCTTTGACTTCTGGATTTCAAGGGCGTGATCAAGCTGCTCTTTAGTCACCAGCTTGTTTTGCAGGAGTATTTCGATAAGATTCTCTTTAAGTGCTTTCATATTTAAAATCTGGGGACAGTTCCCATTTTTTCGTAAAGGAACGTTCCCCGGAAAAAATAGGAACCGTCCCCGTTAATCATCCGGAGCTGTTATTCTTACCACCTCTTCCAAAGTGGTTAATCCCATTAACGCCGCCCTTACCCCATCTTCTCTTAAGGACTTCATTCCCTCTTTGCGCGCCTGCACTTTGATGACATGCTCCTGGGAGCGGTCAAGGATCAGTTCTCTGATTTTAGGAGTCAGAACTAAAAGTTCGGCGATGCTTATTCTTCCGCTATAACCAAGGTTAAAACAACGAGAACAGCCTTTGCCGCGGTAAAATTTAGGTTTTATGGATTTATCCAGGCGAATCCTGAGAGTATCCAGGATATCCTGGGAAACATGGTATTCTTCTTTGCAGTTAGAGCAGATTTTTCGTACCAGCCTTTGAGCCAGAATGCAAACCACCGCGGAATCGATCAAGAACGGCTCGACACCCATGTTGATCAAACGTACAATAGAGCCGCAGGCGGTGGTAGTATGGATAGTGGATAGCACGAGATGGCCGGTAAGAGCGCTTTTAATAGCGATATCTACCGTCTCAAAATCACGAATCTCACCGATCATGATGATATTGGGATCCTGCCTTAAGATCGCGCGCAAAGCGGTTCCGAAAGTAAGCCCTACATCACTTTTAACTGTGACCTGGTTGATGCCCTCCAGTTGATACTCCACCGGGTCTTCAACGGTGATAATATTTTTTTCCGGGCTATCTACATATTTTAAGAGCGAATAAAGCGTGGTGGTCTTACCGGAACCCGTGGGGCCGCAGACGATCATCATCCCATGGGGAAGTATACCGATCTTTTTCAACTGCATGACCACATCCTCGGAAAACCCAAGTTTGTCTATATCCAACATAGCCTGGGATTTATCCAGGATCCTGATCGCGACTTTTTCCCCGAAACTTGAAGGCAAAATCGAAACTCGAAAATCGACTTCCTTTCCTGCGACCTTGGCTTTAAAACGGCCATCCTGGGGCAGGCGGTGCTCGGCGATATCCAAAACAGACATAACTTTGATCCTCGAAACTATTGAAGAATGCAGCTTCTTAGGAGGATTTTGAGCCTCTTGCAAAACACCGTCAATGCGAAAACGCACCCGCAGTTTTTTCTCAAAAGGCTCAATAAGGATATCCGAAGATTTTCTGTTGACTCCGTCTTCCAGAATCCAGTCGGTAATCTTGACTACCGGGGCGTCCTCGCTGATCCGGCCCATATCCTGCTCGGCCGCGGTAGAGTCGGAATCATCCTTGATTAATTCGATCGAAGAAGTGGTCATTTCTTTGACCAGGTCGCCGATCATTTCCTGGGAATTATCAGGATAAGATGATTCGATCGCCTGCATGATCTCTGGACCTGGAGAAATAATGGGGTTGATCTTGTAGCCGGTGAGCGCTTCTACGTGGTCAATAGCGAAAATGTTCAGGGGATCCGCCATGGCCAGGGTGATGATATCCCCGATCTTGGATATGGCGATGATCCCGTAACGTTTGGCAATATCCCTGGGAATAAGCTTAACAATCTCTGAATCAAGTTTGAAACGTTTGAGATCGATCAGGGGGAAATTCAGTCCTTCGCTTAAAACCGAAATCAGGTCGCTTTCTTTAATGAATTTCAGCGCGATAATGACTTCGCTAAGCGTACCGCCTCTTCTCTTCTGCTCTTCGAGCGACTTATTGAGCTGTTCCTGAGAGATAAGTTTATTCTTGATCAGTATTTCTGTCAGACGGTCTTTTAACGAAACCATTATTTATAGTATTTTTCAATGGCCTTCTTGATATCAGAAGACGTAGAGACAAATACCTGGACGCTGCAGCCGCTGACAGTTTCAGCTTCTTCAACCGCCTTAGCATTCAAAGGATTCGACATTACCAGGGTAAGATTAGTGCCGATTTTGTCGATAGGAATAAGCAGGTATTGACGGGCGATCTTTACGGGGATGAAATGAAGTATGTCGGAACTGATCTCATAGCTGCTTAAGGGCAAGTAAGGAAAACCGTACTGAACGGTAAGCGCCTGAGCGATGTCTTCCTCTTTGGCAAACCCCAATTCAACCAGCAGCTCGCCAATCAGGGCGCCTTTTACTTTTTGAATTTCCAGGGCTTTTTCCAGCTGACTAAGGTTGATGACCCCGAAATCAATAAGTAATTCGCCTAATTGTTTGTTAATAACTTTTTTTAAAGGCATTTTATTTTTTCTTTTAAGTAACCGTTTAATTATACACTGTATCTCGTTATATGGCAATAATTATGTTATCCCCCGGATACATTGATCTTCTTGTATTCTTCCTGCAGTAAATCTTTAGAAATACCAATATCAAGGAAATCCCAGGGTAACGATTCTTCCACAAACCGCTCTCTGAGATATGCTCCAGGTTCAATGTTGCATTCTTGAAAAGCCTCCTGCCATAATCCAAACTTAAAATGCTCATCCCAGCCGTCAAAACGACAGCCTTTTTTAAACGCGCAGGAAATGACCCGGGACAGTTTCCGGTCTCCCCGGGCAAATACTCCTTCCAGAAAACTCATAAGGGTGTTATGAAAACTGACTTTAAGATTGCGGTTCTTGATCCTGGCGCGCAGGTATTCCTGCTTCTCGCGCATCTTTTCTAAACCTATCATACCGAACCATTGCATTGGGGTATGGGGCTTAGGGATCATGGGGTTGACGCTGATATTGACCTGAGCCGGGTATTTAGCGATTTCACGCCGCATCTGCGAGACCCGTTTGCAAAAATCCACCAGGCCATCCAGATCCTGATCTTGCTCAAAAGGCAGCCCGATCATGAAATAAAGTTTGACGTGCTGATATCCCGCGGCGTATGACTTTTCCAGAGTCCGAAAAAAATCATCTTCGTCAAAATCCTTGCCGATGATCTTACGCAATCTTTCCGAGGCAGCTTCCGGAGCGAAAGTCAGCCCGGTTTTCTTAATGGTCGCGATCAGATCAGTCATCTCTCCCAACATGGTCTTAGGCTTGATGGAAGGTAAAGATACGCTTATTCCTTTGCTTTTAAAACCGCAAATCAAAGGTTTCAAAAGCTCTTCTAATTTAGGATAATCGCTGACCGATAAGCCTAAAAGAGAGATCTCCTCATAGCCGCTGTTCTTATAGGTCTGATCTGCCAGTTCCAACAAGGTTTGAGGCTGCCGGTATCTTAAGGGATAATACTGGCTGCGAGCCTGGCAGAAACGGCATTGGTTCGGGCAGCCACGCATGACCTCCAAGGTGATCCGGTCATGGACAATCTGAATATACGGGACCAGCCAATCTTTGGGAAAATAAGATTTATCCAAATCCTGAACAAAACGCTTTTTAACCTTAGTTGGGACTAAAGCTGGCACATAAACTCCTTCGATCTGTGCCAGCGCCAGAAGCAATTCCTCTTTTTTAAGCCTCCCGGATTTAAACTCTGTTTTTAATTTACGGTAGGCTTCAGTTATTTCCAGGATCGCTTCTTCAGCCTCTCCTATAACAAAAAGGTCAAAAAATTCAGCCATTGGCTCGGGATTCATCACGCACGGTCCGCCTGCGATTATCAAGGGATATTTTTCGTCGCGCAAAGCTGAATCCAAAGGGATATTTCCCAGTTCCAGGATATTCAGGACATTGGTATAGCACAATTCGTAAGCCAGGGAAAAACCGACAATATCGAATTCCCGCAAGCTCCGGCGCGATTCCAGGGAAAAACACCCCTCGTTGTTTTTCCGCAGAACTTCTTCTAAATCAATGTTAGGGGAAAAAAACCTTTCGCAGACCAGCTCTTCCCGGCTATTAAGCAAACCATAAAGGATCCGCAACCCGAGATTGCTCATCCCCACTTCATAAAGGTCAGGAAAACACAGAGCGAATTTGATCTCGGCTTTAGCGAAATCCTTGCGCGAAACATTCCATTCCCCCCCCGTATACTGGGCCGGCTTTCGCACGCCTAACAACATTTCATCAGTGATCATAATTTAGCGATCCTTTTAAAAACTAGGGGACGTTTCCCCCTTTTTTAATTGCGGGACGGCCCGGAACAAAACCGGGGAAACGTCCCCATTATGACGCAGGACTGCGAAGCAGTCCGAGTAATAACCTGTTTTCGGAGCACACCCCGTAGCCGGGGCAATGCGCTACACCAAAAGACAAACCCGATACCGAACTAGAACACAGCGCGGGTTTTGGAAACATTCGCCAGGATCCCCAATGCGATAAAGGTCACGATCACAGAAGACCCGCCGTAACTCATTAAAGGCAATGGCAAACCCACAACCGGAGCCAGCCCCATATTCATGGAAATATTCACGCAAGTCTGCATGCCCAACATCAGCGTGATCCCCAAAGCCAACAGTTTTCCGTAATGGTCGCTGGTCCTTTCCGCGATCCTGATCCCCTGCTGAATAATAAAAAAATACAAACCTATAAGGATCACCGCTCCTAAAAATCCCCATTCCTCGCTAAAAGTCGCGAAGATAAAATCCGTGTGCGATTCCGGCAAGAATTTCAACTGACTCTGCGTCCCGGAAAGCCAGCCTTTGCCGAAAAATCCGCCTGAGCCGATTGCGATCTTAGATTGGATCACCGTATAACCGGCACCCAAGGGATCAATATTAGGATTAAGAAAAACCATTATCCGGTCCTTCTGATAATCCCTAAGGAAATTCCAGCCAACAGGGATCGCTAATCCCAGCAATGCCAAAAAAATAATAATAAACCTTAATTTCACGTTGCTTAAGTATAGCATAATAAAAAATATCATAAATACGATCGCGCCACTGCCCAAGTCCGGCTGCTCAATGATCAAAAAAACCGGGATAGCCACAAATATAAAAGGCAGGATCAGCGCCCGCCACAAGCCGAATTTGCTCGCCTTTAACGCCACATCGTCCACGGATTTCATGCTAAAATATTTAGCTAAGAACATTATAGTAATAAGTTTTGCGATTTCCGAAGGCTGAAAATTAAACCAAACCAGGTTAAGCCATCGCTGAGCTCCCAGGCGGACTATCCCCAGAATAAAAACCAGGGACAACAAAAACACTACTACCCCGTAGATAAAATAGGTCCAATCCCAGAGCCAACGGTAATTGAACTTGAAAAAAAACCAAAATGCCAATAGCCCTAGAGCTACCCAGATCATCTGGCGCTGGCAGAGAGTCTCCCAGAGTTCGCCCTCTTTACGGCTGGCGCTGGAATAAATAGACATGATCCCGATCACTGCGATCAGTATCGCCGCTATTAATATTTTAAATGTCGTGCTCATCTTTAAATCAATCCCTGTTGCATCAAAAGTTCAAAAATTCTTTTAGCGACCACCGCCGCAGAATAACCGTGCGCTCCGTGTTCAAGAAGCACGCAGATTACATACCTGGGTTTTTCATAAGGAGCATAGCCAACAAACCAACCGTGCGAGAGCCCCCGGGGATTCTGGGCGGTGCCGGTCTTGCCGGCTACGCTTACTCCCAGGTTAGCCAGGACATTTGCCGTACCTTTTTCTTCGGAAACAGCCCCGCGCAGCCCTTTATTAATATTATTGATAGTCGAATTCTTGAAAGCCATAGGGGAGATCCTGCGGTGGTTAGCCGAAACGTCCACCCCGTCAATCGCTTTGATCAAATACGGAGTAACCAATTTTCCGCGATTGGCAAAAACCGCCATCATCCGGCAGATCTGTAAAGGAGTGGTCAATACCTCCCCCTGGCCGATAGAAAAATTCGCGGTATCCCCGTCATACCACTTCTGGAATTTATAGATCTTTTTCCAGATCGGATTGGGAATAAATCCGGACTCTTCATAAGGAAGCTCGATTGCCGTAGGCCGGGACAATCCGAACCTGAGAGCGTAATCATGTATGCCTTGCGCTCCGACGGCAAGTCCGGTCTTATAGAAAAAAACATCGCAGGAATGTGCAATAGCTTGAAGCAGATTCTGGTTTTGATGAGTGTCCCAGCATTTAAACTCGCGCCGTCCCACCGCAAGGAATCCCGGACAATTATAAGTTGTAACCATATTTATCTTATTAGTCTCAAGGCCCGCAACAGCTACGACCGGCTTGAACACTGAGCCCGGCGGATACAAACCGGTGATCGCGCGGTTAAGAAATGGCGATGCCGGATCAGCAAAAAGATTGCTTACCGACTTATTAGCTTTATTGACAAATAAGGAAGGGGCGAAATTCGGGGCTGAAGACATCGCCAGGATCTCTCCGCTTTCAGGATCCATCATCACCACTGCCCCGGTCTTTCCTTCCAAGGCAATTTCTGTGATCTTCTGGATACGCAAATCAAGGGTAAGCTGGACATCTTTTCCGCTCTGCGCCGGCCTAAAACCCAGCACACGGGAAAACCTTCCCTGATGATCCACTTCTACTGACAGCCCGCCGCCTTCCTGGCGCAGGTAATAATCATATTTCTCCTCTATCCCTCCCATGCCAACGATATCTTTGGTCTTGTAACCGTAGTCAGCGAGCTTGGTCAGGCGCCAACGGTCGATCTGGCTTAAATACCCGAGGATATGGCTGGCCAGGGCTCCATAAGGATAAAACCGTACTGCTCCGGACTGAATGACCACGCCGTCTAAGTCTAACTTCCTCTCCTCAATAGAGACAGCTTTTTCCAGGCTAATGTTCTTAACGACGGATACCGGCACGCTGGGTTCGGAATAACCGCGACGGAACTTCTGCCATAGTTCCTCGGTGCTGACCCCAAGCAGGACGGATAAGCCGGAAAAAGTCTTCTCTAAAGCTTCTCTTTCCTGGGGAAGGACCACCACGTCATAAGAAATTGAACTTCCGACGATCATCTCGCCGTTGGTATCGAGGATCTTTCCCCTGGCTCCCTCCTGCGGGATAAGCCGGATGCAATTCTTGTTGCTCAAATCCCGGAACTTTTCCCCTTGAAAAATGGTCAGGTTCGCCAGGCTTACCGCCAGGGAAACAAACAGGACAATAACAAAAAAATGAAGCAATTTTATTCTCATAAATGAATAGTTCTTTTGATCAACTTAAGCGTCAAAGGAAAGATCGCCGCCGTGTACAAAGATTCTAAGAACGATATCCTCAGGAATGCCCAAAAAGAGATGGCTGTACCCAGATAAATTAAAGCTATCCTGCTTAAAATATAATAAAAAAAACTGACTATAAACACAGCCGCGCAAAGCACCGGTGTATCGTTTAAAACGAGTTTACGGGATATTTTCATGATCAGAAACGAAATGACCGGAAAAAGAAGCGTGTTCAGCCCGAACGAGCCGATACCAAACACATCTTTTAACCCGCCGCACAACAAACTTATCCCCAGGGCGTATTCGACTTCGAAGTAAAGGCTGGCTACTATTACACAGATCAAGAACAAATCGGGCTTGGCTTGGAATACGCGGAAATTATGCAGGACCGTTACTTCTAACAAAGCAAAAAACAGGATCAGTAAAATTAAATTATTTTTTCTGGTCATGGGAAGATCACCAGGACTTCTTCCAGCGCCGAAAGGTCGACCGCCGGTTTAAGTATGGCGTAACTGGAAAGGCTCGAGAACTCCTCGCCGATAGCAATGACCGTGCCCACAGGCAGCCCCTTGGGATAAATATTGGTCAGCCCCGAAGTGACGATAATATCCGAGACTTTGATCTCGCTGTCTTTCGGCAAGTATTTCATCAATAAAGTGCCTCCCAGCGATCCGCAGACCAGCCCCTCCTGCCTGGTGCGCTGCACAACAGCCGAAACGCTTAAATTCGGATCGTTGATAAGCATTATTTTGCTGGTGGTCAAGCTGGTTTCCACTACTCTGCCTACCAGGCCGTAAAAAGTGATGCTTGCCAAACCGTTTTTTATTCCGCTGGAACTGCCCTTATTGATGATTATCGTCGAAGACCAGCTGGAAGGGTCGCGGCCGATAACCGCGGCAGCAATAACCTTGTAGGCAGTGGTTCCTTTAAGAGAAAGCAAAGATTTAAGCCGGGAGTTTTCCAAATAAAGTTCGTTCTTGTCGTTTAGCTGCTTACGTAAAAAATCTACTTTGGCTTTGAGTTTCTGAGTCGCAACCAGATTGCTATGAAAAAAGATCAGCCCGCCGGCTTCTTGCCGCAGCAGGGAAAATATTACCATCGGAAGTTTGAAGATATTTATAATTGGGTTGCGTAAAACAGGGATTAAAGCGGAGATAAGGAAAAGTAAAACCAGAATCAGAGTTGACGCAATTATACTTTTTCTGTTAAATTTAAGCACACCTTTTTAGAAGAGCCTTGTAGACTGCCAAAATTATGAACGCAAGTCGGATTTGACCGAGACAGTGACTTTTTTGAGGTATTTCATTTCATCCAGGACTTTACCTGTCCCGCGCACAACAGCTGTCAATGGATCATCCGCCACGTGGACCGGAAGGCCGGTTTCCTCGGCAATAAGTTTATCTATCCCGCGCAGCAATGAACCGCCGCCGGCCATCACAATGCCGTGCTCGATAAGGTCAGCGGAAAGTTCCGGCGGTGTCCTTTCCAGGGCGATCTTGGTGCTCTCTAATATCGCCCGGATCGGCTCCTGCAGCGCCTCACGGATCTCTTCTGAAGTAATACTCACGGTCTTGGGAAGCCCCGCGACCAGGTCACGGCCTCTTACTTCCAAAGACAGCTCTTCATCCATAGGATAGGCTGAGCCGATCTTCCATTTGATGTCTTCGGCGGTGCGCTCCCCGATCATCACGTTGTAGGTTTTTCTCAGGTATTCTATGATCGCCAGGTCCATCTCGTCGCCACCGATACGGATCGACTTTGAAAATACCGTTCCGGCTAAAGAGATAACCGCGATCTCCGTGGTGCCTCCTCCGATATCAATGATCATATTGCCGATGGGTTCCTGGATCGGTAAACCCACGCCAATCGCGGCGGCAATCGGTTCTTCGATCAAGAATACCGAACTGGCCCCGGCGCGCTCAGCAGAATCCTTGACGGCGCGCTTTTCGACTTCGGTAATGCCCGAGGGAATGGCTATAAGGATCCTGGGCCGGGCCAAAACAAAACGGTGATGGACTTTATTGATGAAATGGCGAAGCATAGCTTCGGTGATCTCAAAATCCGCAATGACTCCGTCTTTCATCGGCCTGATGGCCACGATGTTTCCCGGGGTCCGGCCAAGCATGCGTTTGGCTTCGTCGCCGACAGCCAAAACATTGGATGTGCCGCGCTCTATGGCAACAACCGATGGTTCGCAGAGCACTACTCCTTCGCCCTTGACATAGACCAAGGTCGAAGCTGTGCCCAAATCAATGCCCATGTCATTGGAAAAAAGGCTCGAAACATAATTGATAAAGTTCATGATTATTTTCTTAAAATTAGCCATCTCGGTCTCCTTAATGAATAATCGTTCCAGCAATAATTTAGCGAATAAATAGGCAGGAAAACAACATTTGTCACGTGAAAACAATTCTATCAGGAATTAAACCCTATGTCAAACAAAAAGATGCTTCTTTTTAGCCTTAAGATTGTTGTCTTAGTACCCGCCAGTATTGCTTAGGGGGCCTGCTCCACCACGCCTCGCCACCCCTAAGCAATACTGGCGCGACAATCGTGAAAAGTTATGGGATAAATGCATCAGGCGGATTTGCGAGCGAATGTCGATTTTAGCCAAAGCAGCTTGAGCCGCGAGGGAACCGAGGCCTATTGGCCGAGGGCGCCGAAGCTGTTTGAGGCCGTCTCCGCTAGAGCGGGACGGCCGAGTTCTGCAGGCGCAGAGCGACGAAAGACCTTTGGCGGCCCGTAGGGCAAAATCGACCTGAGCGAGTAAACCGCCTGAGGCATTTATCCCTGGCTTGGCTTACCAGATCTTAATGTTATTTTATGATTGCTTTGAGGACTTTGAGGAAATCAGGGAAAGATTTGGAAATGCAGGTGGTGTCATCGATTGTGGTGGTACCGCTAGCTGCCAGGCCGGCTATGATCATGCTCATAGCGGTTCGGTGGTCTCCATAGCTCTTTACTTTCGCGCCCCTTAACCAACCCTGGGGATTAATAACTATATCTTCCGAACCTGTGACTTGTATATCCGCGCCCATCTTGCGCAGATTTTCCAACATGGACTTGATCCGGTCAGTTTCTTTGACCCTTAACTCTCCTACTTTCTGAAAGTAACTCTTACCTCGGGCAAAACAAGCCGCGACCATTAAAACCGGCAATTCATCTATGAGTGAAGGTATTTCGGATTTCTTTATGGCCGTGCCTTTTAATTGGCTGGATTTAACTTCAATATCCCCCATCGGCTCGTACTTTGTGACTTGTGACATGTGACGTGTGACTTTTATATTTGCCCCCATCCTCTTCAATACCCGGATAATTCCTGCGCGCGATGGGTTAAGGCTGACATTCTTTAAAACGATCTTTGAATCAACAGTTATAGCTGCCAGGACTAAAAAAAACGCGGCGGAAGAAATATCCCCGGGGACATAAAATTCGCCGGGAGAAAGCAATTCTTTCCCGCCTTTAATCAATACTTGTCCGGCCCTGATCTTAATCCTTGCTCCAAAAGCCTTTAAAAGCCTCTCAGTATGGTCCCGGCTCTTAACAGGCTCGATCACCCTGGTCACACCCTGGGCGTATAATCCGGCCAGCAAAATCGCGGATTTAACCTGAGCTGAAGCAATTGGCATTTTATAGGTAATCGCGGTCAGCTTATTTCCCTGGATCAAAAACGGAGGAAATTCCTCTTTTTGAAGATTTTTGCGGCCATAGATCTTCGCGCCCATTTTCCGCAAAGGCTGGGTTACTCTTAACATCGGCCTTTGAGAAAGTGACCGCGCGCAGGTAAGTTTAGTATTTAAACTCTGCCCGGACAGGACTCCCAGCAATAAACGTAAAGTCGTCCCGGATTCTGCGGCAAAGATCGAGAGAGAAGGTTTTTTAAAACCCCGCAGTCCTTTTCCCTGGATCTTGACCTGTTTTTCCCGCGGATAAACAGCTATTTTTGCTCCCAGACTTTTAAAAGCCCGAAGCGTGGAAATGCAATCGTCGTTTAAAGGAAAGTTTTTTATTAAGGTAGAATTAAGGGAAATGCTACTGAGGATCACTAAACGGTGGGCAATAGACTTATCGCCGGGCAGGCTGAGCCGCCCTTTTATCCTGCAAGGACCCTGAATTTTTAACAAGCTCATTATTTCTTCAGTTCGACCTTGTCACCTTCGGCGATCTTGTCTTTCAGATCCGGCGTGACAAAACCCGCGGCAGACATATTGTCATGGACTTTCTCAACTTTTAAATCACCTGCGTTTTTATTATTATGAATAACACTGAAAATATTCCCGACGGCAACCCCATCTTTGTTCCCGAGATTGATCACGGCAAAATTATATTCTTTATTTATTACAGAGATCTTTCCTTCCAGCTTAACGGCAGTTGCAACTTGAGCTTCTGCGGCTTTCTGGTCGGGGCTGACCACGATCTTTCCAAGTTCCACGCTCTGAACTTTTTCTTCTAAACTTTTTACTTTTTCTTCCAGAGCTTTCTTCTGGGATTCCAATTCCTGCAACCGGGTTTCCATGACCTTAAGAGTTACAGCTGAATCACTGAGGTCTTTCTGAATTGCGGCTTTTAAGCTTTTCTCTTTTTCCAGCTCGGCTTTATATTTCTCAACGTCTTTAAGCGAGACGGTCTTGGCTGACCTCTCTTTCTCTAGATTGCCGTTCAAATCAGAGATCTTCATCTGAGCGTCAGAAAGGCTAGACTGAAGTCCGTTGATTTTATTCTTAGCCTCATCTAGCTCAGACCTGGTTGCCTGGAGCTGAGCCTTGGCATCATCCCGCTGTTGTTCCAGATCTGCACTTTTGGCTTTTTCCTGCTGTAAAATATAATACACTCCGCCGCCTAAGCCCAAAGAAATTATAATTAAAATGATTAAGACGACTACCGCTTTACCCTTGTTATTTGACATCTTCTTTCCTCCTTTATCGTTCTTCAGACCCTTTTGTCCATTTAATATATCATTATTCAGGTAAAAAGCAAGCAAAAAAATAAATGAGCGCATAAGTTGTGGAGCTTGCTACGGAATACGCTAAGCGACATCAACTTATAAGCGCGAATTTACTCCGAGCGTGTGAGCAAATTCCCAGAGGAATTTGCGAACGTATACGCGAGGAGGAAATACGCTACCCCTTATCTTTCATAAACTCGCTAAACTCTTTCGGCATCGGGCTTTCGAACTCTACAAACTTACCGCTGGCAGGATGGATAAAACCCAAGTAGCGGGCATGCAAAGCCATACGCACAAATTCATTTTGTTTTCCGTATTTGGAATCTCCTAAAATCGGATAGCCGATATACGCCAAATGCACTCTGAGCTGATGGGTCCTGCCGGTAAAAGGCTCTAATTCTACCAGGCTCCAAAAAGGCGTACGCTTTAAAGTTCGATAGTAAGTTTTCGCGTATCTTGTGCTTTTAGTAAACCCTACAGACATATTTTCCCTTTTAAGGGGATGCCTGCCGATGGGCATTTCGATGATGTTCTCATTGTATTCAACTTTGCCTTTGACTAAAGCCACGTAAATACGTTTGATGCTATGCCCGGCAAACTGTTTGACTAAATTCAAATGAGCGGCGTTATTCTTGGCCACCACGATTATGCCGGAAGTCCCTTTATCCAACCTGTGGACTATTCCCGGCCGCTGGGGATTGATATCGGAAAGTTTTTTAAAATGATGCATCAAAGCGTTGACCAGCGTATGCTCGTAATTGCCTGGAGCAGGATGAACCACCAAGCCCGCGGGCTTATCGATAATCGCCAGATCATCGTCTTCGTAAACGATTTTCAGCGGGATATTTTCTGCCTCGAGGCTCTGGACTTTTTTTTCGGGAATACTGATTTTGATCTCTTGAGCAGGTTTGACTTTGTGGTTAGGCTTGGTCACTACCACCCCATCCGTCAGCACCGCGCCATCCTTGATCAGATTCTGTAAGAAAGTGCGGGAAAATCCGAGTTTATTAACCTCGCTGAATGCCATAAGAAACGCGTCCAGGCGCTGGGGAGGATTTTCAGCTGTAACGATAATTTTGTATTCTTGCATAATTAATTAGTTTTAATTTCCTTTAACAACGACCAGGCCAACAAAACAGCTCCTACAGTAATAGCGCTGTCCGCTACGTTAAATACCGGCCAGACGCAAAAATCCAGAAAATCGATCACATAACCTAAAAACAGCCTGTCGATAAGATTGCCGATCGCCCCGGATAAAATCAGCCCTAAAGCCAGATTATTAAGAGAAAGTTTATTGTTCTGCTTTGATTTTTTTAGATTAAAATAAATCAAGATTATAGCGAATATCGAACTAAGGATAAACAAGAGCAATTGATTTTTTAATATACCGAAGGCTGCCCCGCGGTTATGCACCAGGGTCAAATAGAAAAAACCTTTGAGAACCGGATTGGGAGAATTTAAAACTAGATTATTATTGAAGATGAACTTGGTAAGTTGGTCTAACCCGATAATAAGAATAATTATTATTATCATCAAAAAAGAGGCTACTTTTCTCTTTTTTGCTGGCAATTCAGGCAAAGGCGCGCGTAAGGAAGGGCCTTTAATCTGGCTTTGGTCAGGACTGTTTTGCATTCTTCGCAAACACCGAAAGTGCCCTCTTCGATTCTCTTGAGGGCGTCATCCAATTCATAAAGCGATTGCCGGTCATTGGAAGCTAATCCCAGAGAAAACTCCCGATCATAGTTATCCGTGGCCACGTCAGCCATGTGAAAAGTATACCCTGAGATGTCTCCGGATGCGTCTTTCTGCGATTTTTTGAGCGTGTCTTCCGAAATGCGCTCTATGGCATCCATGACCTCGTTCTTCCTCTTGATGATAAGCTTCTTATATCCTGCGAGGTCTTTCTTATTTAGTTTGTTTTTCAATTTACTTCTCCTCTGTGGCACTCTTGTTTAGCACAATCACGGCCTGCAGACATTTACCGCAGAGCGAACTATGCTCTTGGTTTTTACCGACGGAATCGGAATAGTTCCAGCAGCGCTGGCATTTCTGCCCCTCGGCTTTTTCCACTTTGATCCCGATCTCCGGGAAATTTGCGTCCACTATAACCGAAGGGTCCCAAACATCAATATTTTTTATCACCACCTGAGACACCTTAAATATCTCCGGCAAATCCCCTTGTAAGCTTTCTAAAAATTTAGCCCAAGATTGGCCTTTTGTCAATAGATTTATTTTAGCGTCGAAGGAACTGCCGATCATTCCAACGACCCGCTGCGATTCCAGCGCTTTGGTGATCGTGGGGATTAGTTCGATTATAGGCTTTAACTCCTGGTCAATATTCTTCTGGGAATCATCCTGGCGGTAAACTGGATTGATCTTAGGCCAATCCAACAAATGCACGCTTGAGGCTTGTTTGTCTTTAAGCTCTTTGGGCATGTACTGCCAGATGTCTTCGCAGGTATACGCCAGAATCGGAGCCATGATCCTGGCCAGGACATTGGCCACTTCGAAAAGCGCGGTCTGGGAAGCCCGGCGTTGTACGGAAGCGGCCCCAGCGGTGTAAAGCCGGCCCTTGGCCATATCCAGGTAATACATGGAAAGATCCTCATTGCAAAAATCGTAGATCAACTTATAAGCCTTCTGGAACTCGAACTTGTCGTAGGCGCGCTCCACGCTTTCCAGGACATATTCCATCCTCCAGAGGATCCACTGGTCGATCTTTTTTAATTTGTCGTAACTGACTTTATTTTTATCGGGATCAAAATCATAGAGATTGCTTAAAATAAATTTAGCGGTATTGCGGATCTTCCGGTAAGCCTCGGACATGCGCATCAGTATCTGATCAGAGATCCGGATGTCCTCGTTGTAATCGCTGGAAGCGACCCAGAGCCGAATAATATCCACTCCGGATTTTTTAATGATCTCCCCGGGAGAGATGACATTGCCCATTGACTTGGACATCTTTTTCCCATCAGCGTCAACCACATGGCCGTGGGTAAGGACACTCTTAAATGGAGTTGCTCCCTCAATGCACATGGCCGGAATCAGTGAAGATTGAAACCAGCCGCGGTGCTGATCAGAGCCTTCCAGATATAACTCAGCGGGAAAACCCAGCTCTTTTCTTTTCCGCAAAACCGCCTGATGGCTTACTCCGGAATCAAACCAAACATCTAAAATATCAGAGCCCTTGGTAAAATTTTTCTCTCCGCATTTAACGCAGGAAAAATCCCCGGGCAAGTAATCTTTGATATCGCGGATAAACCAGCAATCAGTCCCCTCTTTTTCCACGAATTTTCTGTATTGTTCAATGACGCGCAGATCCAGCACTTCTTCAGCGCATTTTTTGCAGATGACCGAAGGTATGGGCACGCCCCAATAGCGCTGGCGGGACAAACACCAATCCGGCCGCAGTTCGACCATCGCCGAGATACGTTCTCTTCCTGCCTCCGGGATAAAAGTAATATTCTTTTGGACCTCTTCAAGAACTTTCTGGCGCAAATTATTATGGTCGATCTTCAAAAACCACTGGTTGGTCGCCCGGAAGATGACCGGTTTTTTACAGCGCCAGCAATGAGGATAAGAATGCTGGAAATTTTCCGCCAAAAGCACCCCCCCCTGGCTCTGAAGTTTTTCTATAATCAGTTTGTTAGCGTCGTAAACATGGATGCCCTTGAATTCTCCTGAGCTGGCGTCAAAATTTCCTTTGGTATCCACGGGCATAACAATATCCAACTTGTATTTTAAACCGGTAAGGTAATCATCAGCTCCGTGGCCGGGAGCGGTATGCACCAGTCCGGTTCCGTCTTCCGAAGAAACGTAAGAAGCCATAACTACTTTACCTTTACGCAACCCGAAAGGATGATCATAAACCAGCCCTTCCAAATCTTTTCCTTTGATCTCACGGATGAGCTCATATTTGACAATGCCCATTTTTTCCAGGACTTGCAGCCGGACATTGGCAATGATCAAATTCCCTTTTTCTGTCTTAATATAGGCATAAATAAAATCAGGATTGAGAGCTACCGCGACATTGGCGATCAAAGTCCAGGGGGTAGTGGTCCAGACCACCAGATAACTGTCCGCGGAAAAATCTTTAGCCTCTTCCAGCTTGAATTTGACGTAAATTGACGGCGAGCTATGGGGCTCATATTCCACTTCCGCCTCAGCCAGGGCGGTCTCGCATTTATAACACCAGTTCACCGGCTTTAATCCCCGGTAAACATAACCTTTTTTGACTAAGTCGGAAAAAGATGAAACGATCCCCTCTTCGTATTCATGGCTTAAAGTAAGGTATGGATTATCCCATTCCCCGAAAACTCCCAGCCGTTTGAATTCCTCGCGCTGCAGACTGACATACTTCATGGCGTAATCATGGGCTTTTTTGCGGAACTCCACCTGGTCGATCTGGTACTTATTGATCTTGAGTTCCTTAAAAAGGGCGTGCTCTACCGGCAAGCCGTGGCAGTCCCATCCCGGCACGTACGGAGAATCAAACCCGCGCATGGTCTTATATTTAACCACAAAGTCTTTCAGGGTCTTGTTCAAAGCATGGCCGATATGGATATTGCCGTTGGCGTAGGGAGGCCCGTCGTGCAGGACATACTTGGGCCTGCCCTGGGATTTCTTGCGGATCAGGCTGTAGATATCTTTTTCCTGCCAAGCCTTGAGGAACTCAGGTTCGCGTTTAGGCAGATCCCCTTTCATCGGGAAGTCAGTTTTGGGTAAATTAAGAGTATCCTTATATTCCATGGTTTTATTTTATGTACTTTCCGATTATAGGCTTAAGGTCTCTTTTAACTTTAGCCGGGATTAATTTCCGGTCGGTGACGATAGCGTTGGCCAGGGCCGAGGAACAATTACAGCTGGATTTTTCCGGCATTTCCCGGATCACTTTTTTAATGATCCTCTTGGAATTATCCACGTTCCTGGCGAGATTCTGCATGACCATTTCCAGGGTCACTGTTTCTTTAGACATGTACCAGCAATCGTAATCGGTGATCGAAGCCAGGGTGGCAAAACAGATTTCCGCTTCACGCGCGAGTTTTGCTTCGGACATATTGGTCATCCCGATAAGGTCCATGCCCCAAGAGCGGTAAAGATTCGATTCCGCGCGGGTAGAAAAAGCCGGGCCTTCCATATTTAAGTAGGTCCCGCCGTAATGCACCTTAAGCCCCAGGCCTTCGATGCCTTTCTTGATCACCTCACGTAAAGCAGGGCAAAGGGGGTCGGCGAAACTCAAATGAGCCACAATGCCTTTTTCAAAAAAAGTCATATGCCTGGCCTGGTTAGTCCGGTCCACGAACTGGTCGGGAAGCACGAAATCCAGAGGTTTAAGATCTTCCCTCAAACTTCCGCAGGCGGTAACGGAAATGATCCGGTCCACGCCCAATTTTTTCATGGCGAAAATATTCGCCCGGTAATTAACTTCGCTGGGATTGATCCGGTGGCCGCGGCCGTGTCGGGGAAGAAAAACCACATCTTTGCCTTCAAGATTGCCGACAATGAATTTATCCGAAGGCTTGCCGAACGGAGTTACTATCGAAACATCCTGGACGTTTTTAATGCCATCAATTTGATAAAGCCCGCTTCCGCCGATGATGCCGATTTTCCCCATAAATTTACCTTTCTTGGATTTAAACCTGCTTATTTCCTGGACAATTCCTCGGAACGCTTGAGCGCCGCTCTAACCGCCAATTCCAGATTCTCGATTTTACCCTGCAGGGCCAAAAGGCCGGCTTCAGTAGTGCCGCCTTTAGACGCAACCCGCACCTTAAGGATCGCCGGAGGCACCTTGGCTTCATGCAATAAGCCCAAACTGCCCTGGGCTGTGGTTTCCGCCAGAAGCTGGGCCTGTTCAGGGCTAAAGCCGCTTTGCTGCCCGGCATGGGAAAGCTTAGGGACAAACTGTTCCCGGATAAACTTATCCCAATCCACCCGAGGAATATTAATGAGCAGCTCATACAAGAATCCCGGCCCGCTTCCCGAAACCGCAGTAGCCGCATCCATCAGTTTTTCATCTATGACCAGGGTATGGCCCAACCGGTTAAACACTGCCTGCACGAACGACAGATCGATCCCAGTGGTGTATTGTCCCCGGGCAATGCAGATCATTCCCGCGCCGATCTTGGCCGGCAAATTAGGCATGACCCGGATTACCGATCTCTTTCCCAGCTTGGACTCAATAAATGAGGTGGATATCCCCGCGGCGATGGAAATGACCAAATGAAGTTGATTATATATTTGTATTTCCGACAGAACCGTTCCAAAATCCTGGGGTTTGACAGCCAAAATCAGAGTATCAGCTAAATCCGCCAGTTCTTCCAGGTTTTTGACCACAGTCAAGCCAACGCACCCTTTAGTCTTCTCTTCGTCTTTATCCAAAACAAAGACTTGGTACTTAGCCTTCAAACGATCGGCTATTGCCGCGCCCATATTACCGTGGCCAATAATCCCTATTTTCATAGTCTTCCTCCTTCGAATACCGCTGTACCGATCCGAACCAGCGTTGCACCTTCTTCTACTGCAACTTCAAAATCATCGCTCATGCCCATGGATAAATGGATCAGTTGATCTGGCCTATTGAGCTTATTTATCTGTTCTTTAAGTTCCCGTAGTTCACGAAAATATGGCCGCGATTTTTGAGGATCAGCGGATTGCGCCGCCATAGTCATTAAGCCGAGTAGCCTGATATTTTTCAATTCCGGGATTGCTTTTACCAATTCCAAAAGCTGTCCGGGTTTAACCCCGAACTTACTTTCTTCTTGAGAAGTATTCACTTCAACAAGAATATCCTGAATTTTATCGATCTTCGCTGCCTGCTTATTGATCTCTTCGGCTAATCGAAAGCTGTCCACCGAATGGATCAAATCAAAGATCCTCACCGCTTCTTTGACTTTGTTGGTTTGCAGGTGGCCGATCATATGCCACTTTATTTGACGAGTATAAGATCTATCCGCTATCGCCTTATAATGGCTCAGCGCTTCCTGGACCTTATTCTCTGCGATATCCCCGATGTCTGCTGCTAAAACCTCTTGGATCTCTTCTAAGGATCTGCTCTTGCTAACGCAAACCAGGGTTACTTCAACGTTAAGGCGGCCGGCTTTAGCGCAAGAAGAAGCAATTCTTTCCCTTATTTTTAAAAGGTTTTCTCTGATCACTAGAGCTTAAATTTCCGGTAAACTTATATTTAACAGCCTATTATACCGCACAAAAGTTTATGGTCAATTATTATATTGAGCGAAAAAATAAGGCCGGGTCAATCAATTGACTTACCCGGCCTTATCGCTAATTACTTAATTATTTTTTTTTAAAGAAACGGCTGATCAACGGGTTTACCAGTAAAAACACTACCAGGCCGATAATTACCAGCATTGCAGTTACTATCGCTGTTGGAATCGCTCCGGCCAGGAATTTGATGCTGTTAATCCTGGCAGTAATCATACTTTCCTTGATAATATTTCCGCTTTCCTTTAAAGTTTTTTCCGAAACTTTCGGCTCATGGAAACCAAGAGTAATGGTGGTAAAAGATATCGAGTTATCCAGCTGGGCGATCCTGTTGCTTAAATTCTCCATCTTCGAGCGGATCGGGGCTAACTCGGATTCCTGCCTTATTGCATCCGGGATAGTCACCTGCCTTTTCTTGAAAGCTTCCAGCATCTTATCGTAGATAACCTTCACAGTATCCAATTGGATCTTAAGGCTGTTGTATTCCTGAGTCACATCTTTACTATCGGTAGTTATATCCTCTACTTTTCCTAAAGTCGAGAGTTTTTCCTGGGCTATGCCAAATTTGTCTTTAGGTATGCGCATGATGATCGTCCCTGCTTCCCGGCCTTCCTGATCTTTATAGAATTTGGAAGAGGATAAATAACCGCCTAATTCCTGGCAGATCGCTGAGGCTTTATTATAAGCCTCTTTGCCATCAGCAACCTCTAACATTATCTTGGCATCGCGGATAACTTTCTCACCCTGGGCAGTAGCCGGCAAAACCGGATAAACCACGATCACTGAGCCTTCGCCGGGATCCGCTGGTTGCTCCGCCAGAGACGCTCCGCTTACAGGCTTATTCATCGTTGTGTCTGCTGATCTTGACCAATTTGCAACACTTTCGGAGTCAGTTTTTTTACTCTCAGCATAATAAGGCTGATACTGGTTGCCGCTAAAACGCAATTTTTGGGCAATGAGATCCGCATTATTTCCAATATGGTCAACGCTATTCCTTACTCTTCCCTGGAGACCTTTTCCTGCATATTTCGCAGGTTCAAACTGCTCTCCCAGGTCATCTGAAGCGATCCTTAATCTTCCCTCCCAACCTCTTTTTACATACGATTGCCCGGCAATGATTACCACAAGTAATACCGCGACCAAAGCGCTTGAGGGGATCCATACGGAAGTAAGTTGTTTATTCATTTTAACCTCTCCTTTTTCCAGTTCCCCCAGCACGATCTGATGCCTGACTCTAGCGTCAAAATCATCTCCAAGATCAGGAGTCTGCCAAGCCTTTAATTGCTCGGATAATTGCTTTAACCTGGATAATTCCTCGCGACAGTTCGCGCAATCAGCGAGATGCTTTTCCACTTTTTCTTTCATTACCCCGGAAAGTTGGTTATCCAGATAAGCGCTCAATTCCTTCAAGACATGGCTTCTAAACATTGCTTCCTCCCCCTATCTCTTCCAAAGAAGAAATAAGTTTATCTTTAAGATTCATCCTGGCGCGGTGAATCAGGTTTTTGACTGTGCTTAAGGGTTTGTTTAATATTTTTGATATTGCCTGGTAATCCAGTTTTTCATACTCTCTTAAGACCAAGGCTTCTTTCTGGAGAAAGGGAAGGCCTTGAATACATTGCTTTAATTTTTGCGAAACCTCTTTATTCGCTGTTACTTCTCTGGGAGAAGGATCCGGACTTTCAAACTCCACTAATTCCTCCGACTCATCATTGCTTCTCGGCCAGCTTATCGGCCATTTCTTTTGACGCAGCCTGCTCACACTCAAATTATGGGCGATGGTGAACAACCAGGTGGAAAATTTAGCTATGGGCCTGTATTCATCTCTGTGCTGGTGCAAGCGCAAAAATACTTCCTGAGTTATATCCTCGGCTTCCGAGTGGTTCCAGCTTAAGCGCAGGACAAAATGGTAGATCGGATTTTTGTAGCGCTTAAGGAACTCATCCATAGCCAGCATGTTGCCCTCCTGGTAACTCAACATCAGCTCTTCATCAGTCATGTTTTGCACGTCTCGTTGTCCTTTCCCTTCTCCACTAAGTTAAACGCGGAAAAACGGAAAAAGTTTCAATTTATTTTAAGATTTTAGACCCTCGATCACCTGCGCGGTGATTAAAGGTGATTTAAAAATATTCCAAATAGACTTCTTTGAGTTTATTTACGACTTTTAAGAGGAGATTACGGCTGGACTTCGGAATAGTCAGGGTTTTAGGCCGGTATCCGTATAATTCCTTGCAGACCAGGCCCAAAGCCGTAACATAAGTAAGGTATTTTCTGCCGGATAAAGCGGGGTTTTTATTGACTAAAGGCGCGATCTGGGGATCCCGGATCCGGGCAAATTCTACAGGGATCCCGGTATTGGCTTCCAGCATTTCCAGGAAGCCTTCCTGCAGGATCGTCCTGCCGGTAAGCACAAAATGGCTGATCTCGTTTAAAGCTACGGTTTTCTCAACCGTATCTTTTAAATAAAGACACATAGATTTAGTCTTGGCGTTAAGAATATCCGCGACCTGCTTTTTCTTGAAAGACTGGTAAACGTTATCATTCCTGACTAAGATCTGGCGATTATCGTCTAACACCAAAAGCTCGTCTAACGGGCCCGAGGAGATCTTAATATCCTTGGCCAGTTCAAAAGGGATATTTAAACCTTCCTCAAGCGCGCGGGTCAAATCATTTCCTCCCAAAAGAAGTATTTTGATATCCCGCAGATTTCCGTCCTTAAAAATAACGATCTCGGTGATATCACTGCCGATATCGCAAAGTATATTAATGCCTTTTTTAAGTTCCTGGTCAAAAACCACTTCGCCGGTGGCCAGCCCCGAAAAAAAGATCTCTTTAACATCGTATCCGGCCTGGTGGACGGCGTAGTTGATAGTCTGAACACTGGCAAGTTTGGCGCAAACCAAGTAAAGATCAACTTCCAGCTTATGGCCGTATAATCCGATGGCGTTAGTTATGTCGGTTTTGTTGTCCACGGTATAGCTGTAAGGGATCTGATGAATCACTTCATCTTCGATGGTAGAGCCCAAAATGAGCGCCTGCAAATTGACATTATCAACATCCAGAGAAGTTATGACTTTATTTCCCCGCTCAGCCAGGGGGATGAGCGCCCGGCTGTGCTTGGTAGTCATATCAGCTCCAGCAATGTTGGTATGGACAGTCTTAATATTAATGCCGGATTTGGTTTTCAGGGCCTTGAGGACTTTTCCTACGCACTCCACCAGTTCTATAGAATCAACAACCGAGCCTTTTCTGACCCCCCGGGATTCCTGAGACTCAAAAAATAAATCGATAACTTTGCCTTTTTTGATCTCCGCCACGCAGGAGGCGATCTTGCTGGTGCCGATATCCAAACCGCAGATGTAATTTTTCCCCATCTATTTAATCTCTCTCTTTGAATTTTATCACCGGCTCTTTGAATCTTAAATCAATGTATTCTATATTATGGATATTGTTTTTGACTTGCGCAAGCAAAGTCGCTAAAAGAGCCAGCTTATTCCGGGTATCTTCCCAGCCAAGCTTGACTTCCAGCAGCTGCTGAGGAGCCAGGAAATCTGTTACAGTATAATCCGCGGCCGGGGAGATGACAAGAAAAATCGTAGCGGCATTATCTGAACCCGACATATCCAATTTCCTGATCCTGTAAGCCTTAAGGACTTTATTCCCCTTAATTTGCTTAATTATGTTCAAAGCCGAAGCCACTCCCCCGGAGCTGCACTTGGCCCCGTATTGGGCCCCTGAAACATACTTATCAACACCGGTGACTACCGGAAGATCAAGTTCAACTGAGTTATTGGGAAGTTCAAAGAGGATCAGGTTTTCATCGATATAAAAAAGCCGGTTTGATTTGATGCAAGCCAGGGGCTCTCTCTCCAGAAAATCCACCACCAGATGAGCCGGAAAAAACCTGGTTATCCTGATCTTCTGATAACTGGAATAATGGGAAGCGACATTATTGGCTTCTTTCTCTAAATTCAGATCAAAAATATTGCGGCCTTTGAGATAAACAAAATTTTTTTCGTCCTGAATAATGTTGCTGCCCTGCCGGACAGTCACCTGATTAACCCGGAAATACTCAAAACGTTTAAGGCGCTGATATAAAGTCAAAGCCAAAGAGATCAGAACCACTGCCGCGATAACTTTGGCCACTAATACTTTATCTAATTGCGGGTCCTCCCGGCGAGAATCAGCCCTGGGCCTATTCTTTTTCATAAGCGGATTTAAGCAGTTTCAAGCAAAGTTGGTCAAAATCAATTCCGGCGAATTTCGCGGCCTTGGGAAGCAGGCTGGTTGATGTCAGCCCGGGTATAGTATTTACTTCCAGGAGATACAAACGGTTTTGCCGGTCCAGCATTATATCCACCCGGGAAAAACCAAAACAGCCTAAAACCCTATGGGCCTTAAGCGCTGTCTCCTGAGCTGTGCGACTAATACTTTCCTCTAGTAGCGCCGGCACCATATAATCAGTAAGTCCGTTCTGGTATTTAGCCTCGAAATCAAAAAATCTTTTCTTGGGGATTATTTCAATGACGCACAGCGGCCTGTTTTCCAGGATCCCCACTGTTAATTCCCTTCCTTCAATATATTCCTCGATCAGCACCCTGTCGTCAAAACCTAAAGCAAGATCTATCCCAGCGGCTATGTCTTCTTCTCTATCCACTATAGACAGGCCGATGCTCGAGCCCTGAGTAGGAGGCTTGATCACCCAAGGCAGATTGAACCCGGTTTTGATCGGATTGCTGCGGTCATAAGACTTTTTTTCGATGATTACTTGAGCAGGAGCAGTAAGGTTATTTTCGTTAAAGATCTTTTTGGCTGAGATCTTGTCCATAGCCAGGCGGCTGGCCTTTACTCTTGACCCGGTATAGCGCAGTTTCAAACCTTCCAGGATAGACTGGATCTGTCCGTCTTCGCCGAAACGGCCGTGCAGGACAACAAACGCGCAATCAATGCTAAAAGAGCTGATCAACTTTGCGGTGTCGCCATGATCCGCACTTTTAATATCAATAGCCACCACATCCAGCCCCTGAACTTTGAGGCTTTGAAAAACCGCCTTTCCGGACTTTAAGGATATTTCCCTTTCCGAAGAAGGGCCGCCCATTAAAACTCCGATTTTACCGAAAGATTTTTTAGTTTCTTCTTGGCAATTGCCAATACTGTCTTTCATTTCCATATTTTTATCTCGGGTTCAAGAAGAATATTATACTTTTTCTTAACTTCTTTACGGATGAGTTTAACTAGAGCCAAAATATCTTCGGCTGTACAATCTTTTTCGTTTAAAATAAAATTAGCGTGCTTGCGAGAAACCGCAGCTCCGCCGATTTTTTTCCCCTTCAAGCCGCAAGCGTCGATCAGTTTTCCCGCAGAATCACCTTGCGGGTTTTTGAATATGCATCCGGCATTAGGCCGGCTGTAATCCTGAGTATTCCTGCGCCGGGCCAGGTACCCGGCGATATTGTCTTGCACCGCCCTTTTATCCCGGGGAATTAATTTAAAACAAGCGCTGAGGATTATATACTTCGCCAGATTCGATCGGCGGTAGCTGAATTTGAGCTTGTGGCGTTTTAGGATTTTAATTCCGCTATTATAATCTAAAACCCGGACTGATTCAACTAAATCCCCTATCGCCAGTTTTCTGGCTCCTAGGCTAACTCCCGCGTTGCCGACCAGCGCGCCTCCGATCGTTCCGGGGATCCCGGCCAGGAATTCCAGCCCGGACAGTCCCTGAGCGCAGCAATAAGCCAGCAATTGATTTAAAGGTTTTCCCGCTCCTGCCTCAAGGATATTTTCAATTTTAGCGGTTTTTCTAAAATTAGGCCTATCGAGCTTAATTACCGCTGCCCGGACGCCCTGGTCAGCAACCAAAAGATTGCTTCCCGCTCCCAAAACTAAAACCTTTAAAGCTCTTTTGCGGGCGTTGCCGACTATTTGCTCCAATTCTTCAAGGTTCTCAGGACGGAAAAATAAACTGGCCGGCCCGCCGATCTTAAAAGTAGTATGATTTTTAAGAAGTTCGGAATGCTTACCTGGTTTTTTTAAGTTCTTCCACCACAACATCGGATACCTTTATAATATCTCCCGCCCCCAGCATGATCAGAATATCGCCGGGATCGAGGATCCCCAGCACCAACGCGGGAATTTGCTCTTTTGATGCGCTTTTGACTATTTTATCCGGGAAATTAAGTTTGATCTTTTCTAAAACCAGCTCCGCGGTGATCCCGGGTATAGCCACCTCGCTGGCCGGATAGATATCCGTAAGCACCACAACGTCGGCTTGGGCAAAACACTTGCCAAATTCTTCCAGCAATAGCAGGGTGCGGCTGTAACGGTGCGGCTGAAAAACCGCCACTACCCTTGAAGGATGCATATGTTTTAAAGCAGCCAGAGTAGCCCGGATCTCTGTGGGATGGTGAGCGTAATCGTCAATAACCGTGAGATCCTTATCCTGGAATTTGATCTCCAGCCTTCTGCCCGCGCCTTTGTAGCCGGCCAACGCCTTAGCCATAACCTGAAGCGGGATTTCCAGCTCCAGGCCAAGAGCGACCACGCTTAAAGCGTTAGAAATATTATGTTCGCCTCCCAGGGCCAGATGGAATCTGGCTATGCGTTTGTCCTTCCAAAACACGTCGAAATCCGAAGCCAGCCCATGGATCTCGATATTACGTGCCCGGATTTGGGCTTTTTCTTTCAAGCCGAAGCTGACCAGCTTGCCATTGTAGCCCTTGGCCAGAGCCATCAGATTTTCATCGTCGCTGCAGTAAAAAAGGCACCCTTGCGGGGCAGCCTGATTAATAAATTCCCGATACGCGGCTAAAACGCTCTCAAAGTTCTGGTAATAATCCATGTGTTCGTAATCTATATTGGTGATTATGGAATATTTCGGGTGGTAATACAAAAAAGAACCATCGGATTCGTCAGCCTCGGCTACAAAGTACTTGCTCTGCCCCTGCGCGGCGTTCTGGTTGATATTCTTTAAAATCCCTCCAATAGCCATAGTCGGGGAAAGCCCCGCTTCCAGCAAAAGATACGCGGCCAGAGACGTAGTCGTGGTTTTTCCGTGGCTTCCCGTTACCGTGATCACGGTCTTATCTTCCATCAACTCCGCCAGGGCCTGGGCGCGTTTAATAACCGGTATATTCGCCTTAACAGCCGTTGCAAACTCAGGATTGTCGGATTTGATCGCCGAGGAATAAACCACCACATCGCATCCCGCGATATTCCCGGCGTTGTGGCCGACAAAGATCCGCGCACCCAAAGACTTCAGCTCGGAAATAGCCTTGTTCTCTTTTAAGTCAGATCCGCTAACCTTGACCCCCTGCTTAAGCAAAAGATGGGCGATCCCGCTCATCCCGATCCCGCCGATGCCGATCAAAAAATAATGTTTATGCCTGCCTGCCCGTCCGGCAGGCGGGCATACCGGCAGGCGGGCCTGTCCGATATTGGTGTCCATGACCAGCTTGGAAAGTTCTCTGGCCGCTTCTGGGGTTTTAAAAGAATCATATCCCGAGCGCATCTTTGCTAATTTTTGGGGATCACTCAAAATTCCTTCCAGGATATTTTTGAATTTATTTGAATCAAGATCTTTATCTTCAATGATTGTCGCAGCGCCTTTAGCCTCCAAAACCCGGGCATTAGCCATCTGATGCTGGTAAGCGAAAGGATACGGCAAAAGGATCGCCGGAATCCGGTAATAGATCAGCTCCTGGATGCTGGTGGCTCCGGCGCGGCAAACCGCTAGATCAGCAAGGCTAAAAGCGTATTCCATCTCATTTAAGAAAACAAAGACCCTGGATTTGATCGGAAGTCCTGAATAATCCCGGCTGATTTCAGCTTGGGTCTGGGAGCCGGCCAGATGGATAATCTGCAAATTATCTTTTGCCGGCAAAGCCGCAAGAGCTTTTAAAAAAAACCGGTTGATCCTTAAGCTTCCCTGGCTTCCGCCCATAACCAATATAGTAAATTTCTTCTCTTCCAGGGCAAAAAATTCCCGGCATTTACTTTTATCGAGTTTAATTAGATTTTTGCGCAGCGGATTACCGGTATAGACGATCTTTTTTGAGTAAGGCTTGAGATATTCCCGGGTCTGGTCAAAAGAAACCGCGATCCGATCGCAGAAATTAACCAAAAACCGGTTAGCCTGTCCGGGAATAACGTTTTGCTCGTGCAGGACAACTTTGATCCGGAACAACCAGCTCAACACCACTAAAGGGATGCTGACAATGCTGCCAAATCCCACCACCACATCCGGCCCAAATCGCAAAAAGATGATCAGGCTTTGCCAGGCCCCTTTGATAAATTTATATATCGAAACCAGATTTCGGTAATCGATTTTTGCTCGCAGAGCAACAGAATCAATGGTTGCCAGTTTGAATCCTTTAGCCGCGATATCTTTTTGAAAATTATTTTTGGGCAGGACAAGCAAAAGATCAGTCTCATTACGCTGCTCTTTCAAGTAATCCAATAAAGCCAGGGCCGGGAATATATGTCCGCCGCTGGAACCGGCTACGACTAGAATCCTCATTTAGCGCTCCAAGTAAAATCTGGGGGACGGTTCCTATTTTTTATTGCAAAATTAATCTTCGAAAAAAATAGGAACCGTCCCCTATTTTTCTATTTTTCGTCCCCTACTTTAGCGATATTCAATAGAAGGCCAACGCTGATCATATCAAAAACAAAAGATGAACCGCCGTAGCTGATAAACGGCAGCGGCAGGCCCTTGGTCGGCATCATCCCGCAGGAAACTCCAATATTGACGATAGCTCGAAAAGACAACATACAAACCAGCCCCAGGCTTAAAAAATAACCAAACCTGTCCGGAGCGTTCTTGACCACCCTCAATCCCAGCCGGATAAAAGCAACAAAAAGCAGGATCACTCCCACAGTTCCTATCAAGCCTAATTCCTCGCCAATGATCGAAAATATGAAATCCGTATGCGCTGCTGGCAGATAAAATAATTTCTGCATGGAATGGCCCAGCCCTTTCCCAAAAATTCCGCCTGACCCCAGGGCGATCTGAGACTGGATGATCTGAAAACCGCTGCCTTTGGGGTCTGCCCAGGGATTAATAAAAGCCCCGATCCGGCGCATCCGGTAAGGTTCGCTGACGATCAAAAAATAAAGCATACAGCTGGCGGTAAAAAGGACGCCCAATAGATAACGCCTCGGCACCCCTCCCACATAGAGCATCAAAAAAATCACCGCGGCGATCGATATCGTTGTCCCCAGATCCGGCTGCATCAGGATCAATAAAGATACGCTACCCAATACTCCCATAATCGGCAATACTCCCCAGCGGATAGACCTGATCAGATTCTCTTTCCGGGCGATAAAATCCGCGACATAAACGATAATTGCCAGCACCGCGAATTCTGAAGGTTGAAAACTAAAAAATTTAAACCTGAACCACCTGCGGGCGCCGGCAACTTCCCGGCCTAAGCCTGTCAATACCAATAGCAGCAATAAAACAGAAACAATTAAAGCCGGACGGGCGAATTTGCGCAGCTTTTTATAATCGTAGGACATGACCAAAAGAGCCAAAGCCGAACCGATAAGAATAAAACTCAAATGCCTTTTTACGAAAAAAAACTCGTCATGGTATTTTTCCGCGGCATATATCCCGGAAGCGCTGTAGATCATCACCAGTCCGATACAGATCAAGATCACAGTGGTCATAAAAAGCCGGATCCGGATATCGCGCATTACCATTTTATTTAACCTTACGCTTAAGAAGCTTTAAGACCGCTTTTTTAAACACTCTCCCCCGGTGTTCGTAATCGGAAAACATATCAAAACTGGAACACATCGGCGAAAGAAGCACGCAATCTCCGCGATCGGCCTTGCCAAAAGCGCTGCCTACCGCTTGCTCAAGAGTGGCGGAAAAGCTTATTTTCAGTTTGCCTTGAAAAGCGGATTTTATCTTTTCCCGGGCTTGACCAATCAAGATAACTTCTCTGACTTTATTCCGGGCCGAATCCAATAAAGCCCGGTAATCCACTCCCTTATCTTTGCCCCCGGCGATCAAAATTACCGGAGAAGCGATATTGCGCAGCGCCCAGATCGTTGACTCCACTGTAGTCGCTTTGGAATCATTGATAAAACGAACGCCGCGGATGTTCGCCACTTCTTCCATGCGATGCTCGAGGCCCTTAAAATTTTTAAATACTTTTAAACAGGTCTTCGGGGATATTCCCAGTATTGAGCCGACAGCCAAGACCGCGGACTGGTTAGGATTAAGGCCGGGTTCGGCTTTAAAGAATTTAACCTGGGCCCTGGCCTGCCGGCCCATTTTTATTAATTGCTTATCCTCCGGATTTAAAACTAAAAAATCTCTTTTGTCCTGATTAAGGCTGATCCGCTTTTTAGCCAGGATATATTCCTTCATTCCCGGGTAACGGTCAAGATGGTTCTTGCTCAGGTTAGTAATCACGGCGATTTTAGGCTTAAAGGTCCGGATCTTTTCCAGTTGGAAAGAGCTTACTTCCAAAACTACAAAATCCGCGGGTTTCATTTTTTTCACTTCGCCGGTAAAAGGGTTGCCGATATTACCGCAGACAAACGCTTTCTTACCAGCGGCTTTTAAGATAAGGCCAATCAGAGTGGTCACAGTAGTTTTCCCGCTGGAACCGGTGACTGCGATAACCTTGGCCGGACATAAAAGCCAACCCAGCTCTATCTCGCTTATAACCGGGATGCCGGATTTCTTGGCCCAGACCAGGGGCTTAGCGGTATCCGCGACTCCCGGAGAAATTACCATCAGATCGCGCCCTTTGATGAAATCCCGGGTATGCCTGCCCAACTCCCGATTGATCCCGGCACTCTTTAATAGGAGAGAATTTTTGCGGGTCTGCAGAGCGTTTTGGGAATCAGTGACACTAACCTCAGCTCCCAGGCCGTAAAGAAGATTAGCGCAGGCCAAGCCGCTGCGGGCCAGGCCGACGACAGTTATTTTTTTATTCCGAAAATAATCTTGATTTCTCATTAACGTATCTTTAAGGTGACCAGAGTCAATAAGGCCAGGATAACTCCCACGATCCAGAACCTCACGATCACCTTATTTTCCGGCCAGCCGAGGAATTGGAAATGATGGTGAAGAGGCGAACAGCGGAATATCCTTTTTTTCGTAAACTTAAAATAGGTTACCTGCAAAATTACCGAAAAAGCCTCAACCACGAAGATCCCGCCCACCATAACCAGGAGCAATTCCTTCTTGATAAGCAGCGCGGTTATGCCCAAGGCCCCGCCTAACGCCAAAGAACCCACGTCCCCCATAAAAACCGTTGCCGGGTAGCAATTAAACCAGAGGAACCCCAGCCCGGCTCCGATAATGCTGGCGCAGAATATGGTCAGCTCTCCCGCGCCTTTGATATACGGCAACAAAAGATATTCGCTGAATTTGATGTGGCCGCTGACATAACAGAACACGGTAAAAGGAATAGCCGCAAAAACCACGCTGCCGATAGCCAGCCCATCCAGCCCGTCGGTAAGGTTGACCGCGTTGGAACTGGCGGTAATGACCAGGATCACAAACAAAATATAAAATATCCCCAGGTTTACGGTAATATTTTTAAGAAAGGGGATATCCAGTACGGTATTGTTGTTAGGGCTGAAATACAGAATACTTCCTAAGACCAGGCCGAGGATAATTTGACTGGTGAATTTAGCTGTAGCGGTCAGCCCCTTGGAGCATTTGCGGATATGTTTTAAATAATCATCCATAAAACCGGTGATGCCCAGCCAGAGTGTCCCGAATAAAGCTAAAAGGATAAAACGGTTATCCAATTCCGCCCAAAGCAGAGTAGAAACACAGACCGCTAAAATGATCAACACCCCTCCCATCGTGGGAGTGCCCTGCTTTTCTTTATGGAGAGCGTAGAGTTTTTCGCTTTCTTCTTTACGGATATTCTCACCGATAGAAAGCCGGCTGATAAGCCTGATCACGCTCGGCCCAAAAATAAGGCTGATCAGAAACGCCGTAAACGTGGCCATAATCGCCCGAAAAGTTATATAGCGAAAAATATTAAAAAACGATATTACTTCATGCAGAGGATAAAATAAATAATATAGCATAGCTAAATCCCCCCAAATATTTTTTCCATTTTCATGGCCCGCGACCCTTTTATCAAAACCACGTCCTCTTTCTTCGGATTGATCCTGCTAAAAAGGAGCTCCCTGGCCTCATCAGCAGAAGCGCAGCTGAACAGATTTTTGGTGTCAAATCCGCTATGTTTGGCGGCAGACGCAGCGATTTTTGAAAGTTTTCCGACAGCGATGAACTTATCGCAGACCCTGGCAATATGCTTACCCGCCTGATAATGGAATTCTTTCTTATCATCTCCTAATTCCATCATGTCCCCCATGATCACGATCTTCGAACCTAGAGAAGGAAAATCTTCCAGAGCGTAAAGAGCGTGTTTTAAAGAAGCGGGGCTGGAATTATAAGTGTCATCGATAAATTGGGCGCTGTCAAATTTTCTTAATTTTAGCCGGCCGCTGGGAAAAACAAAATTTGAAAGCCTTAGCGCGATCTCGTTATAGCCTAATCCCAGGATCCGGGCGCAAGAGACCGCAGCCAGAGCGTTATAAACATTATGCGCTCCGATGGTCGGCAGGATGATCCGGCGGCGCGAGTTGACCCGGAATCTTATCCCCTGCCTTATTCTCTCGAGTTGGGTAAGGCGAAAATCGCTCTTGGGGTTGGTACCGAAACCTAGAACCAATCCGGATTTTTGGCGTAAAATCAGTTTTTTGCGCAAAAGACGGTCGTCAGCGTTAAGGATCAAAATGGCTGGCGAGAATAAGTTTATCGCCAGGGAATACTTTTCTCTTAAGACCCCCTCAACATTGCCGAAATATTCCAGGTGCGACGGCCCGATATTAGTTATCAGGCCAATATTAGGCTGGCAGATCGAAGCCAGATTTTTTATTTCCCCAAAATGATTAGTCCCTAACTCCACCACCGCGGCCTGGTGGCAAGCCCGGAGCCCCAGCAAAGTCAAAGGCAGCCCGATACGGTTATTTTTAGTGCCTTCTGTTTTAAGGACCTTGAACTTGTTCGAGAGGACCCAGGAGACCATTTCTTTAGCGGTGGTCTTACCGTTACTTCCGGTAATGGCGATCATTGGAATATCGAACCTGCGGCGGTGATACCTGGCGATATCGCCTAAAGCTTTTATGCTGTCTTTAACTTCCAGACAAACGCAGCGAGCAGATTTAAATTTTCCTTTCCCGGGTTCCTTAATGACGCAGGCCGCGCCGTTTTTTAGGGCTTGAGAGATAAAATCATGTCCGTCAAAATTATCCCCTTTCAAAGCCAAAAACACTTCTTCTTTTTTGACTTTCCGGGAATCGATCGATATCCCCTTGACCCGGATATCTTGGGAACCGGAGCGAAGTTTTCCGCCGGTAGCCTGGATTAACTCATGGACTGTAAACATTCCCTGACTGCCTCTCTATCGTCAAAATGCGTGATTTTATTTTTAATTACCTGGTAGTCCTCGTGGCCTTTGCCGGCCACTAAAACAATATCTCCCGCTTTAGCCAGAGATAAAGATTTCTTGATCGCTTCTAACCTATCGGGGATAACGCAAAAATTATCTTTAACGATCCCTGACTTTATGTCTTCGATTATCTGCTGAGGCTCCTCAGAGCGGGGATTATCGTTGGTGATAATGGCAAAATCGGCCATCTGCGAAACCACATTGCCCATTTTTGGCCTCTTGGTCCGGTCGCGCTCTCCTCCGCAGCCAAAGACCACGATGATACGCTTATGCTGAATTTGCTTAAAGGCGCTCAAAACATTTTTTAGAGCGTCTTCGGTATGGGCATAATCCACAAAGACGCTGAAACCCTGGTTTGAGCCGATCAGCTCCAGCCTTCCCGGAACATAAGAAAATCGTTCCAGCGCTTGCCTGGCCTTGTTAAAATCGAGCTTTTCTGCCTGCGCCCAGGCCAAAGCCGCCAGAATATTATAAACATTATGACGGCCGATAAGTTTGGTTTCTATTTGCCCTTTCCAGGTTTTGCTCTGCAATAAAAACCCGCTTGAAGATAAATCCATTTTTAAATCCATGGCTTTGACGTCGCAGTCGCTGTCTATCCCGTAAGTAATTACTTTTCCTTTGGAGAGCTTTTTTAGTCTCACTCCGTAAGGATCGTCGGCATTGATTATCGAAAACGCGGAATCACAAAGGTTGCAAAACAATTTCGACTTGGCAGAAAAATATTCATCCAGGTTCTTATGATAATCAAGATGATCCTGGGTGAGGTTGGTAAAAATGCCCGCGCTAAAGTTTATCAAAGCGATCCTGCCCTGATCAAGAGCGTGAGAAGAAACCTCCATCACCGAATAGGTAACTCCTGAATTTAACATATCTCGGAGCATGGACTGCAGCTCCAACGGGCCGGGAGTAGTATTCAAAGAGGGGAACACCTTGTCTTGGAAACGGTGATTGACCGTGCCGATCACCCCCGGAACCTCGCCGCAGTTTTTCAATATCGCCTCGATCAAATATGTGATCGTGGTCTTGCCGTTAGTACCGGTGACTCCCACGGTTTTCAACTTCTCTGAAGGATTTCCGTAGAAGGCACAGGCCAATTGAGCCAAGGCCCTTCTATCGTCTTCAACTTCTATAAAAACAACATTCTCCTGTGACATGTGACGTGCACCCGAAGCTATCGGAGGCGTCGGTATTCGCTTGTGCGTAATGACGTGTGACTTTGCGACTACCGCCCTGGCGCCCTTTTTTACCGCTTCAGCGATAAACTCGCTGCCGTCGGCCTTATTGCCTTTTACCGCGACAAAAACGAAATCTGCTCCTGTTTGCCGGGAATCACAACTCAGCCCTTTGACCAAAAAATCAACAGGGAGCTTAATTTCCGAGTGAAGAGTTAGAGATTTAATCAGCTCTTTTAGATACATTCAACACCACAACATCTTGAGAAGACTGTTTGGTTTTTAAATATTTCAGGACTTCAGCAGCCACGTTCTTGAAGACCGGCGCTGACACTGTTCCTCCGTAATAGCTGCCGCGCGGCTCATCCACAGTGACCACTACCGCGATTTGGGGGTCTTCAGCCGGGGCAAAACCGATGAACGACGCTACGAATTTAGAATGCGAATAAGTGCCGTTGGGCTCGACTTTTTGCGCGGTACCGGTTTTTCCCGCAGCAGTAAAATCCGGGATCTTAGCGAGCTTGCCCGTGCCGTTCTCCACTACCCCGATAAGTATCTTCCTGACCCGGGCCGCGGCTTCCGGAGATAACACCTTACGGATAACTGCCGGAGAAAAAACTTTTATCGGCTCACCTGAGCTGTCAATTATCTGCTTGACGATAAATGGCTTCATCAAATTACCGCCGTTAGCGATAACGGAAATCGCCCCGACCAGCTGCAAAGAAGTAACCCCGACTTCCTGGCCCATAGGGATCGCCGAAATCGATGTTTTAGACCAGTAACGCAGCTCTTTTGCCTGGCCGGGTATTTCTCCGGGCAGATCGATCCCGGCCCTGGCGCCGAATCCGAAAAATTTGACGTAGCGCGAAATTACTTCCGGGCCCAGAGCCTGGGCGACCTTGCAGGTGCCGATATTGCTGGATTGCTCGATGACTTCCTGAAAAGTAAGCCAGCCGTGGGAAGTGTGATCGTGCAGGACATGATTCGCGATCTTATACTGGCCATTCTCGCAAAAAAACTTGTCCTGTTCGCTGAATTTATTCTCTTCCAGCGCCGCCGAAGCGGTGATGATCTTAAAAACCGAGCCCGGCTCGAACATGTCGCAAATAGTACGGTTGCGGATCTGGTCTTTACTGACGCTGGAATGCTGGTTTAAATCGAAAGTAGGCCGGTTAGCCAGGGCCAGGATCTCTCCGGTATTAGGATTCATCACGATAATACTGGCGCCCTTGGCATGAGAAGCTGAATAAGCTTTGTCGAGCTCCCTTTCGGCAATATACTGAATGACCTCGTCAATAGTCAAAACCAGGCTGGCCCCTTCTTGGGGGCGGACCATTTTCTCGTAAAGGTCAATTTTTTTGCTGCGGGCGTCCCTTAATAACATAGCCCAGCCGGGAGCACCTTTAAGGTATTGGTCGTAATAAAGTTCGAGCCCCTCCTGCCCTTTATTGTCCAGCCCGGCAAAACCAATGCTTTGACTGCTTAAATATCCGTTAGGATAAACGCGTTTGCTTTCCTTAATAAAACCGATCCCTTTAAAATTCAGGGCTTTGATCGCATCGCTTTGCCCAGAACTTATCTTTCGGGCCAGCCAGATAAAAAATTTAGGGCGGGATAATCTGTCCCTGATAAAAGCAGGATCAAGATTAAGGATCTTAGAAAGCTCGCGAATGATTTTTTCCTTATCACTTTCAGATATTTCTTTGGGAGCGGCATAGACAGAATCGCAAGCCAGATTAACCGCCTGAGGCTTGAGGTTGGTGTCATAAATAGCGCCTCTGCGGGGCTCCAGCTCCATGAAAAAATTATGTTGTTTTTGGGCAATTTCGCCCAGATATTGCGCACGGAAGAACTGGATATAAAAAAGGCGGGTTAACGCGAGGATAAATAAAACAAAAAATATTAAGAATGCCGCTTGGGTCCTGCGACGGTAATCAGATATGTACACAATTATATAAAATTAGATGCCGAGCCTTTTTACTCGGACCTGAGAGTTAAAATAGAATTAATAGTCTTTGCCTCGGCCTGCCTCTTGATCCCGAAAATACGCGAGGCAAGATTCAGCCTGCGCGATGCGCCGTTTTTGGCGAACCTTACCCCTTCCACGGGCTTAGACAATTTGACCAGGCAATAACTATTGGGCATCTGGAACTCGCCCGAGCCGGAAAGGCTCGAACCTATTTTTACCAGAGATGTATTCTTCTTTAGATTATATCTCAATACGGAATTTTCATCAAGCAATTCCTGGAAGCGGGCAAGTTTCCTTTGCCCTTCGTAAGCGAGGCGCACGGTCTTAGTCTGTTGCCAGACATACGCGAGGGAAAAAGAGGTCACCAGAAACGCTAAAGACAGGAATTTATTTAATCTCATAATTTCTCTGCAACCCTGAACTTAGCGCTGCGGCTTCTGGGGTTGTCCTTAGTCTCTGACTCTTTCGGAGTCAGGGGTTTGGGTGTAATTATTTTTATTGCCCCTTCTGAGGCAAATTTTTTAAAAGCGAGTTTAACTATCCGGTCTTCCAACGAGTGAAAGGAAATCACGCAAATCCTGCCGCCGGGATTTAGAAGCCCGATGGCCTTAGTTATCGCGGCCTCAAGTGATTCCAGCTCGCGGTTGACCGCAATGCGCACCGCTTGAAAAGTCCTGGTCGCCGGATGTATGCGGTAATGAAACCTCCTGAACCTGGGCGGAATAGCGCTGGTGACAATGTCACTCAATTGCCCGGTTGTGGTTATCGGATGGCGCTGCCTTTCCTGGACCAAAAGGCGCGCTATCCGGTTATGCCATCTTTCCTGGCCGAAATTTTTCAATAGCTGGGACAGCTCTTCTTCATTAAGGTTATTCACCAGGTCGCTGGCTGAAATATAACTGTTCCTGTCCAAGCGCATATCCAGAGGCCCGTCGGTCTGAAAACTAAAACCCCTCTGTACATCCGATAATTGAAAAGAAGATATGCCTAAATCGAATAATATACCGTCGATAAAATTAATGTTCAAGCCTTTTAAGATAGTATCCAGGTCGGAAAAATTACCATGAGCAAACCGCATCCTATTCGAAGCCTCCCCTAAAGCCTCGCGGGCGGCAGCCAGCGATTCCTGATCGCGGTCAATTCCGACCATGGTCCCGCCTGCGCCTATACGTTCGGCGATCCTGTTAGAATGCCCTCCAAAACCAAAAGTCGCGTCCACTATGACCTGTCCCGGTTTGAGGTTCAAATAGTCTAAAACTTCCTCAAGCATTACTGGCGTATGCATGATCTTATCCATCGCTAACTCTTAAGGGCTTTCTATCAACTTTTCGGCGATCTCCTCAAAAGACTTGCGCCAGTTCGAATAAAATTCCTGCCAATGCTCGTTAGACCAGATCTCGATCCTGTTCGAAACACCGACAATAACAATATCCTTCTTAATTTCGGCAAAATCTTTCAAGTACTGCGGTAATAACACCCTGCCCTGACGGTCAGGCATTATTTCCGCGGCCCCCGAAAAGTATAAGCGGTTAAAAATCCTGGATTCCTGCTTGGTAAAAGAGATCGCTTTAAACTTCTGTTCCTGGGCCTTCCACTCTTCTTCCGCGAACATAAAAAGGCATGTATCCAAACCCCGGGTGACATAAAACTTCTCCACGAAATTACCTTTCGCGGCTTCCCGAAATTTAGCCGGCATGATCAATCTGCCTTTACGGTCTATGGAGTGAAAAAACTCACCGTAAAACATTTATTTTACCTTTCCACTTTACACCACTTTGTTCCACTCTAATACAATAAGTATAGAAATAAACTCCACTTTTGTCAAGATAAAAAACACCTAAAAATAACCTAAATCGCTGATACACAAAGTATAGTGGTTATTCCGATATTGGGGTTATAGCTTGTGGTATACCCGGTGGGGAAAAAAAGCTTTAGCTTTAATTATGTCTTTTTTTATCTGCTTAATTAGGGCCTGAGGATGAGCAAACTGCTTCTCCCCCCTGATCTTACGCAGGAACTGGATCTCGATATCTTGGCCGTAAATATTTTTTTTAAAATTAAATATATGCGCTTCTATACTTTGTTTATTCCTGGAAAAAGTCGGCCTATTGCCGATATAACATACACCGGCGTAATTATTTTTATCAAAAACCACCCTGACTGCATATATACCCACAGGCGGCAGGACTTCATGATGAGGATCGACATTCGCTGTGGGAAATCCCAGTTTTACTCCCAGCGACGCGCCTTTGATCACCGTGCCCAGGACGCTGACCGGACGCATCAAGATGCGCTGCGCAGCTTTAAGTTTCCCGGAAGTGATCAGTTTACGGATCAAAGTGCTGCTGATAACGGCCCTGCCGGTTTTAAAAACCTTAAAAGGCCGGACCACAAAACCGTAAAGCCGGGAAAGTTTTTGTAATAGCCGCACGTCGCCTTCGGCATTTCTTGCGAAGCGGAAATTTTCTCCGATAAAAACAACTCCGGCGTTCAAGCGTTTAACCAGGATATTTTTTACAAAATCTTCAGCGCTCATTCTGGCGAATCTCCGGTCAAATCTGATCACCACGCAAATATCCGCTTTTAGCTCTTCGATCAAACGCAGACGGTGAGCCAAAGAAATTAAACTGGCCTGGCCTTGAGGATGCGGCCAAAAAGTCAGCACCAGGGCCTTGGTTTTTCTTTGGCGGGCAAGTCTTATTGCCGAAGTTATGATCAGGCGGTGGGCTTTATGCACTCCGTCAAAAACTCCGATCGCGACCATGGATTTAGAGGAGAGTTTAAGATTTTTTAAATCGGTTATCAACTGCATTGCTTTCACCTGCCTGAGATTTAAACTCGGCTTTTATTTTGTTCAAAACCATCCTGCGCACATGATCCAGCGCCAGAGCCTTGATCGTGCAGCCGCTGGCGTTCTTATGGCCGCCGCCCCCAAAGAAATTAGCGATTTTATTCACGTCGATCTTTCCCTGGGAACGAAAATTCACCCTGACCTCGCGGCCGGGGGTGAGGTTTTCGCGAAATAATATTGCCACTTCCAAGCCTTTAAGCGTGCGGGCAAAAGTCAACAGGGTTTCGCTGAGATCAAAAAATATTCCCTTCTGTTTTTTCAAAAGCTGCTTGCTAACCTCAAACCAGACGATTTTATCGTTAAGCGCTGTTTTCATGTTCGGAAGGATCCTGGTCAATAACTTTAAGTCGGAAAGAGGGATATTTCCGTAAATATTCTTGTAAATTCCGGCAACATCTATCCCATAATTCAAAAGTTCTCCGGTAACCGTATGGGTAACATTGGAGGTATTGTTAAACCTGAATGACCCCGTATCAGTCATAATACCGACATAAAGTGCCAAAGCCGTGTCTTTATCCAAAGCTACCTTCATCTTTTTATACAGCTGGAAGACCATTTCGCTGGCGCTGGATGCCTTGGGATCCACCCAGTTCACTTCGCCGAAATTAACATTACTTATATGGTGGTCAATGTTCAAAACCGGCTTATTCACCGCGTTAAGCAGATAAACTTCCCCGGTGCGTTTTAAGTCCGAACAATCCAGGGTTACAAAACAATCGAATTTCAAACCTTTAAGGTTACTTTTATAACTGCGGATCTTATCCATTGCCGGCATGAATTCGTAGCCGCAAGGCGCTCCCTCTTCATCGATCATGTATGCCTGCTTACCTAATTTCTTGACCAAAAAATAAAATCCCAACTGCGATCCCAGCGCATCGCCTTCCATATTCGTATGGCTGGAGATCAGGAAACGTTTATGCTTTCTAATAAAATCAACAGCCTGATGAATACTCATTTTTCTTCCCCTTTTTTCGGCTTCTCAAGTTCTTTGATCTCATCCAGGACTTTCTGGATGTGGCTGGAGTATTCGCTGGATTGGTCCTCCTTAAAAACTATTTCCGGAGCAAACCGCAGCTGGACCCTCTCTGCGACCAGGGTGCGGATAAAGCCTAATGCCGAATCCAAAGCAGCCTTGGTTTTTTTCTTTTCCTCGGCTTTTCCTAATACGCTGAAAAAAACTTTGGCGTAACGCAAGTCGTCCGACATTTCTACGCCGGTAATAGTCACAAACCCGATCCGCGGGTCTTTTAACTTATTAAGCAAAATATCACAGATCTCTTTCTGAATCGCATCCTGGACTTTTTCTTTTCTGGGCATCTAACTTTCCTTTCATTTTTTTAACCAATTCCAGCTCTTCCCGCGCGGAGCTGACCGCGCCGTTAAGCTTGGCGTTTAAAACCCTGCGCAAGATCTTGCGGTAATGCGGCCCGGGAACAAAACCCAGGCCGTTTAAATCGTGCCCCTTTAGAGAAATAGCTGTTCCGTTATAAACGTGAAAAAATTTTTCCATATTAGCTAAAGCGCACTTATCCCGGGCTGCAGCCTTAAGTAAAATGATCACTTCGTAACTTAAAGGTTCGAGAAGATGGTATACGCTGCTCGGCCTTAATCCCGGCCGGGAAAGCTTAGAAAGCAGCTTATCGCGCAGGAAGAAAAATTCCAATAATCTTTTCTCTTCGCCTTTGCGAAAAACAAACCTCCCGCACACAGCCTGGGCCTGTTTGGGATCCAGCCCGCTCAAGAGCCCGGCCAAATAAACCAGCCAAGAATCAAGGTGGCGGTGCTGGGCGAATCTAGCCTTAAACCACTGGACCTGTTCCTGGCATGACTTGAGGAATCTTTCCGTTTTCCGGGAAAGCCTTAATGCGGGATTTATAAAATCCAGCCCCGCCACTTCCTCAAGACGCTTAAAGTTTTTTAAAGGCTCTTTTTCTTTCAACATCAGTATAAGTTCTTCGCGCAAGCGCTGCGGGGAGACCGCAAAAAGCATCTTGAGCTTTACCGCTTCCCCCAGCCGCTTAAAGGTTTTGGGCTCGATCTTAAAATCGTAGCGCACTTGGAAACGCACTGCCCGCATGATCCTGGTAGGATCATCTATAAAACTAAGGCCGTGCAGAATGCGTAGTTTCTTATGCCGGATATCTGATTTTCCTTTAAACAGATCCAGAAGCTCACCGAAATTATCTTGATTGATCGCGATAACCAGGGTATTGATGGTAAAATCCCGGCGATAAAGATCGTCCTTTATCGAGCCTTTGTTGACTACCGGAAGGCTTGCCGGTTGAAGATAGAATTCTTTACGGGCGGTGGCAACATCGATTTTTAAATGCGGCTTAACAATGATGGTCGCCGTAAAGAACCTTTTATGGCTGATCAATTTAGCGTTTAATTTCTCCGCCAGCGCTTCGGAGAACTTGATCCCATCGCCCTCGACTACGATGTCTAAATCAAAATTTTTCACTCCCAGGATCAAATCCCGCACAAAACCGCCGACTAAATACGCGGAAAAACCCATACGGCCGGCGATATTACCGGCGGCGTAAATCAGATCCAGCAATTCCTGGGGAAGCCGCTTTAAATGTTTTTCCATGGTTTTTTCAAATTAAGGCCTGGGGTGATACATCCTGTGTATGGATTTGAGCCTTTCCTTATTAATATGCGTGTAAAGCTGAGTGGTAGAAATATTAGAATGCCCGAGCATCTCCTGGACCGAACGCAGGTCAGCCCCCCGCTCTAATAAATGCGTGGCAAAAGAATGGCGCAGGATATGGGGGCGCATCGGTTTTTTGATCCGGACAAGCTTAGCGTAATGCTTGATCATCTTCCAGAGCGACTGACGGGAAATTTTCTTCCCGCAGCGGCTGATAAATAACGCATCCGATTCTTTTTTTTTCAAAAGGATCGGCCGGCTGAGATCCAGATACCTCTTAATACTAATGATCGCTTTCTTGCCTAAAGGAATGATCCGCTCCTTATCGCCTTTTCCGATACAGCGCAGAAACCCGATCTCCATATTGACATTATCCAGCCTGAGGTTGACCGCTTCCGAAACGCGCATGCCCGTGGCATAGAGGGTTTCCAGGATCGCCCTGTCCCTGATGCCCTGTTTCTCGTCCCGGACATTTGGCCCGGAGAGCAGGCTCTCGACTTCGTTTATTGAAAGGGTCTCCGGGATCTTTTTCCATAATTTCGGAGAATCCACCAGGCTCGAAGGATCAGTTTTGGTAATCCTTTCACGCATCAGAAAACGGTAGAACATCCTGATCGCAGCCAGGCTGCGGGCAATCGAATTAGCGGCGAGCTTCTGGTCTTTGCGAAACATCATAAAACCGACAATGTCGTTTTTAGTAGTCGTGGAAAAACTTTTTATTGACCGGCCCTTAAGATAACCAACGTAGCTTTGGAGATCCTGGGAATAAGAAATAATGGTGTTGCGGGACAACCCCCGCTCTACCGAAAGATAATTTAGAAATGAGTCGATAAATTCTTCCATAGCTATTTTAAAAAAGGGTTATTCGATCTTTCTTCGCCGATGCTTGTTGCCGGGCCGTGGCCGGGATAAACTACAGTGTCGTTGGACAAGCTCAGCAGCTTGTCTTTGATCGAACGCACCAAAAGCTGCTCGTTGCCTCCCAAATCAGTCCGGCCGATAGATCCCCAAAACAGGCTGTCTCCACTAAAAACTATCCTTTCCTGGGGCTTCTTGAGCACTAGGGCGATCCCGCCGGGTGAGTGTCCCGGGATGTGCCGGACTTCCAGTTCGATATCTTCCAAAATTATCTTCTGCTTGTCTTCCAGTTGCTTAATTTCCGCTTTTACCTTGTAAGGGCAAGCCAAAAACGCCGAATAATTACGCTTGGCGTCTGTCAGCATCCCCGCGTCCTGGCTGTGGATGCAAACCGGAACTTTAAAAGCATCGTCACAGCCGATATGATCAAAATGCCCGTGAGTGTTAATAACTACTGCCGGATGCAAATCATATTTTTCTAAAACCTTACGGATCTTTTTTTCATCATCACCCGGGTCGATGATAACGGCCTTTCGCCCCTGGCCGGAAGCCAGGATATAACAATTCACTTCCATCGACCCAACCACCACGGTTTCCAGGATCATAATATACTGCCCTTGATCTTGCCGAAGGAGAAATCCTTGAGAATATCGCGCCTAAGTCTATCAGCCCGGCGCCGGTTATTGGCAACGTTGTTAAAATAGATATCTTTGACCATTGCCTGGCGCAATGCCTGCATATTTTTAATAAGCTCTTCCAGCCTGGCCGCGGCTTCGGGCTTGATCAGAAGCTTAATATTTTCCAGGTTTTTGAGCCCCTCATTAATTGAATCTATCTGCCTTTTATGATTGCCCTTTGGTTCCAGGGAATCAATAAGCTCATCCTGCCAGGTCCTCCAATACAAAAAGTACTGCTTATAAAGGTCCTCATTTGTAACTCCCTCGCCTTTATACTCCTGGGGGGCAAAAACTACTTCTTCAGTTTTTTTATCCTCAACTTTAGGCTTGCGCACGAATTTGCGGCCTAAAGACTCACAGCCTGCCAGCTCAAAAATTAAAACCAGCGCGCAAAGAAACAAAATAAGCTTTCTCGCCCGAAAAAATCTCATTTTTCCTCCAGCATCTTTAGGAATTCGGTTTCATCGATTATTTTAATGCCCAATTTTCTGGCCTTGTCAAATTTAGAGCCGGGGTTTGCTCCGGCGACTACAAAATCCGTAGCAATGCTCACTCCTGATGAAGTATTGCCGCCAGAGAGCCGCACCAATTCTTCAGCCTCAAAACGGCTGAATTTTTCCATTTCTCCAGTGAAAACCAAGGTCTTTCCGGTAAAAGCAGTAGCTTTAGCCTGGGAAATTTCTTCCTTAAAATTAAGCCCGTATTGCCTTAGCCGCTCGATCAATTTCCTGGTTTGACTGAGAGAAAAATAATCCTTTATCGATTCAGCGATCACCGGGCCGATTTCCGGTATTGATCGCAGTTCTTCTGCGCTCGCTTGGAGCAGGCTATCCATAGTTTTAAACTGCCGCGCCAGCACATAAGCGGCTTTTTCTCCCACATGCCGGATGCCCAGAGCGTAAACCAGCCGGGATAAAGGCCGGGACCTGGTTTTTTTGATCCCAGCCAGAAGATTATTGACTTTTTTCTCTTTGAATAATTCCAACCCGGACAGGTTAACAACAGTTAGCTTGTAAATATCGGCAAAATCCCGCACTAATTTTAAAGCTACCAGCTGCTCGACCACAGCGTCTCCCATGCCTTCGATATCCATAGCCCCGCGGGAAGCAAAATGCAATAAGCCGCGTTCCAACTGGGCCGGGCAGGACGGATTGATACAGCGAAAGGCCACATCCTCAATTTTCTCTTTGATCACTTTTCCCAAACAGGCCGGGCAGGTATCGGGAATAAGCAGCGGCTTTTTGCCCAGGGATTCCACGACCTTGACCACTTTGGGGATAACATCTCCGGCACGTTCGATCAAAACCCGGTCGCCTTCCTTAATATTAAGCCTCTTGATCTCGTCAAAATTATGAAGAGTGGCATTTTTAATGACCACGCCTCCGCATTCCACCGGCTGGAGCTGAGCAGTAGGAGTGATCACTCCGGTCCTGCCGACGTTAAAACTTATTTTCAAAACCTTGGTAGTAGCCTGCCGGGCGGGAAACTTATAAGCCACAGCCCAACGCGGGCTTTTTAAAGTAAACCCCAATTTTTTCTGAGCCGAAATACTATTGAGCTTGACCACGATCCCGTCTATCTCATAATCCAGCTTCTCCCTTTTTTCCTGCCAATTCTGGCAGTAAGCGATAACTTCATTTATATTCCTGCAGAGTTGAGTATAAGGATTCACCCGCACTCCCCAGCTTTTTAATTTCTCCAGATAAGCCCAGTGGGTTTTTAGTTCCAGCCCCCGGTAAACTCCTAAAGAATGAGCGAAAAAATTAAGCCGGCGTTGGGAGACGGTCCCGGAATCCAGGAGTTTTAAAGAGCCTGCCGCGGCATTACGGGGATTAGCGAACAATTCTTCCCCGGCTTTTTCGCGCTCCCGGTTAATTTTTTCAAATTCCTTACGGTCCAGATAGACTTCCCCGCGGATCTCGATCAACTCCGGTACATCTTGTCCTTGTAAAAGAAGCGGGATAGCCCGGATAGTTTTTATGTTAGCGGTGACATCCTCGCCATTCTGGCCGTCCCCGCGGGTCGCGCCGAGCACAAGTTTTCCTTTTTCGTAAGTGATGTTCGCGCTCAATCCGTCGATCTTATGCTCGATCACATATTCGATCTCTTCTTGCTGATTTAGCCCTTTAACCAAACGCTCCTGCCAGTCTTTTAACTCCTCAAAGGAATAAGTATTGTCCAGAGAGAGCATTTTCTGGCCATGCTTTACGGTTTTAAATCCTTCAAGTATGCCGCCTGAAACCCTGACCGTAGGAGAATATTTGTCTTGGTATTGAGGATAAAACTCCTCCAGCTTTTTAAGCTGGCTCATAAGATCATCATACTCTTTATCCGAGATCTTGGGCTGCGAGAGGACGTAATAAAGGTGATCGTGGCCGCGGATCTTGGAGCGTAAAGAATCGATCTTGGACTTGATCTGTTCGCTCATTTTAATTGCCGGTTAAAAGGCGATTGCCCAAAAAATCGGGCAGGCCTTTATCGATTATTTTCTGCCTGGCAGCAAAAACATTATAGCGCTCGCGCTTGATCTCGACCTCGCGTTTTTCTGTATCCCAGATGCAGTAAGCCGCATCAGGAATACTATCCCTGGGTTGGCCCACACTGCCGACATTGATAATGTACCTGCTTCCCGGCTCGATCTTGATTTTTGAGGTATCTTCGTAATGGATTTTAGCCTGCTGGTCTTCGACAAAAACCACCGGCACATGAGTGTGCCCCACAAAACAGATATCAGGCCCCATCAGCTGGAAAGTCGCCTGACAATTACTGGTTTTTTGCAGATAATTAAAATTCTGGGGGTCATTTAAAGACCCGTGCACCAGAACAAAATCATCCCTCTCGCAGACCAGCTTCAAAGTGAGCAGGAAATCTTTGCTGGCATCGGAAAGCTGCTGGCTGGTCCAAAGAATGGCAGCCTTGGCCTCTTGATTAAAAAGCTCCGTGGAAAATAAACCCAGAGCTGCCCAATCATGGTTTCCGGCCACGGTCAATGCAGCCAAATTTCTGGTAATCTCTACGCACTCATTGGGGTTAGCTCCGTAGCCCACCACATCGCCGATACAGAGATATTCATCGATTTTTTCTTTTTGGCAGGCTTTAATTACGGCCTCAAGAGCTTCGAGGTTGGAATGGATATCGGAAAATATTCCGTAGCGCATTAATTTATTATGGTGAAATCGCTAAATTCACCTGTTGCCGGCTTCCAGTCGATCTTGGTATCCCGGATATACGCAGAAAAGCCGTTCCTGATCTTGTCCAGGAAAATTTTAAGGGTATCCTCCTGCGCCTCAGCCAGGATTTCTACTCTTCCATCGCTTAAATTCTTCACCCAACCACTAACCCCCAGGTCTTCGGCGAGATCAACCGTGGTGTAACGAAACCCCACCCCCTGGACCCTGCCCAAATAATAAGCATGAACCTGTCGTTCCATTAGGAAATTCCGGATTTAGTTTTGCGGGTCCTGACGAGGTATGTTCTGCGCGCGCTCCAGTAGGTGCGTGCTCGAACACACCTCGTCACCCGCAAAACCGAATCCTCATAATCAATCGTTAAAAATGGTCGGGGCGAGTGGACTTGAACCACCGACCTCAGCGTCCCGAACGCTGCGCTCTAGCCAAACTGAGCCACGCCCCGTAAGAAATCAATCAAATTTATGAGATTATTAGTATAACAGAAATATCCAGGATTTGCACGTAGAAAATAGGGGACGGTTCCTATTTTTTGGCGAGGATATCAAACTCAATATTCACTTTGTCAGAAAGGCCTTTAAAACCAAGGGTGGTATTTTTAAGGGTATGCGGAATGATGTAGACGCTAAAAAGCCCGGCTCTCTTATCGCCTGTTGTCAGGCTGATGCCGTCGAGGCTGATTGACCCCTTGGGCAAAATGTACTTCTGGAACTCCTGGGGTAAGGCGATTTGAAAAACAAGATTATCCTGCTGATAACCTTTGCTGCGGATCACTCCCAGGCAATCCACATGGCCCAGGACAAAATGGCCGCTGAGCCTGTCGCCTAATTTAAGGCTGCGCTCTAAGTTCACTCTGTCTGATATCCGCAATGCACCAAGATCAGTTACCCTGGCAGTTTCCGGCATCATTTCAAAACTTAAAGTATTTCTTTCCTTCTTGACTACTGTAAGGCAGCAGCCGTTTACCGCAATACTATCGCCGATCTTAGTCCCATCTAAAACCTTATCCGCCTCGATGGCCAACAAGATCAGCTTCCCTTGCCAAGACAAGTTTTTTACCCTGCCAAGTTCTTCTATAATACCTGTGAACATTAGATTACCTTACATCCCCTTCGACTAAAATATCTTCTTTAAACCGCCGCAATTTTAGATTTTTCGGCATTACCGCAGAATCAAGCCGGCTAATGCCTTTGCCCATCACTGAACTTACCGCATCTTTGCCGCCGATAATTTTGGGGCTGATAAAAAATAACACTTTATCTACCAGACCTTCGTCAAATAACGAGCCGATCAAAGTTCCTCCGCCTTCTACAAGCACGCTGGTTATTTCCATCCGGGCCAGGGTTTTGAACATATCTTTTAAATTTATCTGGCCGAATTTCTCTTTTACTTCCAGGATCTTGGCTTTTTGGGCCAGGATACTGCGGTTTTCGGTTTCCTGTCCTGGCCGGGGAACGATAGTTACGATTATAACCTTGCTGTTGTTAGCGAAAATATTAGCGTCCTGAGGGGTGCTTAATTGACTGTCGATAACGATCTTCACCGGTTGTTTCCGGGCAAACCAGGCATCAAGCCTGGGATTATCCCGGCGGATTGTATTGACACCCACCATCACCGCGTCATAATTCTGGCGTAAGCGATGGCTGTAATTCCTGGACTTATCGGAGGTGATCCATTTGGATTCTCCGGTCCGGGTGGCGATCTTGCCATCCAGAGATTGGGCGATCTTGACCGTGACCAGCGGCATACGTTTAGTGATATATTTAATAAACGCCGCGTTCATCGATCTGAGTTTTTCTTCGCAAATCCCTACTACCATTTTGACCTTGTGATTATTAAGTATCTGGATACCCTTACCGTTATTCAACGGGTTAGGATCGACCATGCCGATCACCACTTCTTTGATCTTGCTTTGGATTATCCGGTCCACGCAAGGCGGGGTCCTGCCGAAATGAGTGCAAGGCTCCAAAGTCACATACAAAGTAGCGCCCTTGGCGTTATTACCCGCCTCATCTAGAGCTAAAACTTCCGCATGAGGCAAGCCCGCTTTTTCGTGGAAGCCTTGGCCGATAATCCGGTTGTTTTTTACTACTATTGCGCCAACCATAGGATTAGGCGAAGTCAGCCCTTTAGCCTTTAAAGCCAGCTTTATGGCTACATTCATGTAGTAAGCGTGATCTTTTTTCATTTTATTTTGCCTTTAGCCGCTTTTAGATTTTCGACTAATTCGTAAGGTATTTTTATTGAACCAAGCTGCACATTGGGTTTGGCATCGCCGTGAAAATCCGAACCGCCTGTGGCAATGAGCTTATACTTATTAACCAGCCCCAGGTAAAAATTCACCATTCCCTGAGTATGCTCGCTGTAATAAACCTCTAATCCCGCAAGCCCCATCTTGACGAACTCGGGGATCAATTCATCGCGCCTTAAAGTATAAGGATGCGCCAGAACCGGGACTCCTCCGGCGTCTTTGATCAATTTTATCGCCTCGCCAGGCGTAAGTTTAAAACCCGAGACGTAGCCAGGGCATCTATCGCCGATATACTTATAAAAAACCTCATGTATAGAACTAACCAGCCCATCCTTGACCATGGCTCTGGCCACATGAAGCCTGCCAACTGTGCCTTTTTTGGCTAGGCTAAAGACGCTTTCCGGTTCAAGATGCACACCCATATCTTTTTTTAATTTATCGCAAATATTGTAAATACGCTCAACCCGGTTTTTCCTTAGGAATTCAAGTTTTTCCAATAGCGGCTGGTAGCGGCAATCGAATAAATATCCCAGCAAATGGATCTCCGCGCCCTCTTGTTCCGCGGTCAATTCCACTCCGGAAAGAATCTCGACATTAAACTTCAGCCCGGCTTCTTGGGCTTGAACAAAGCCGGCGACCGTATCATGGTCGACGACCGCGATAGCGGACAAACCCGCTTTTGCCGCCCGGGAAACCAATTCATCGCAGTTTAAAGTGCCGTCTGAAAAAATAGTGTGCAAGTGCAAATCGGCGAATTTCATTCTGGCTTCTCGGATTTTATCTTATCCAAAATGCCGTTGACGAACTTGCCCGCCTGGACGTCGGAATATTTTTTGGCCAGCTCAACTGCCTCATTTATGGAGACTTTCGGAGGAATATCGGAGCGAAAAAGGATCTCATACGCGGCCAACCGCAAAATATTGCGGTCCACCACCGCCATACGTTCTAATTCCCAATTCTTGGCGTAATAAGAGATCCTAAGGTCAATAACAGCCAGATTATCCCCGACCCCCTTGACCAGATCCCGGGTAAAATCTTTTACCGCGCTTTCGATCTCTTTTTCATCACAGGCAAACCAGAAACCATCCCAAACCTGTTCGAGAGTATCCCGGGTAATATCTATTTGATACAGGATCTGCAAAGCAAACTCTCTTGACTGGCTTCGTTTTCTCATGATCGTTATTTGATCTGCGACATTACGTTGATCATCTCTATCGCCGAAAGCGCGGCGTCTTTCCCTTTATTGCCGTCTTTGGTTCCGGAGCGCTCAATCGCCTGCTCGATAGTATCCGCGGTGATCACTCCGAAAATTACCGGGATACCGCTATCCTGAGCGACCTTGGCTATTCCCTTAGCAGCCTCAGACGCAACAAAATCAAAATGCGGAGTTTGCCCGCGAATAACCGTCCCCAGGCAGATCACCGCGTCATAAGCTTTGGTTTGGGCCATTTTTCCGGCAACAGCCGGGATCTCGAATGCTCCGGGAACCCAAACTATTGTTAAATCATCATCATCCGCACCGTGCCTAACCAAAGTATCCATACACCCGGAAACCAGCTGCTTGGTCATAAAATCATTAAACCTCGAAGCAATGATCCCGAATTTCTTGCCCTTGACGATCAAATTACCTTCAATTACTTTTGCCATCTCTGTCCTCCTTTAAATTCGGCCGTTGTGATTTTCGTCCTACCCCAATTCCAGCTGATGGCCGAGTTTCTCTTTCTTGGTTTTTAAATACCCGATATTCAGCGCATTGGGCTTGATCTCTAAAGGAACCCTTTCCACGACTTTCAAACCATACCCTTCAAGGCCGACGATCTTACGCGGGTTGTTAGTCAAAAGACGGATATTCTTTAGCCCCAGATCAACCAGGATCTGCGCGCCTATCCCGTAATCCCTCATATCCGGCTTATAGCCCAAATATTCATTTGCCTGGACAGTATCCATTCCCTTATCCTGCAAATTGTAGGCGCGGATCTTTCCCTCAAGACCAATGCCCCGGCCTTCCTGACGCATGTATATAATCACTCCTTTTTTTTCTTTATCAATAATTTGCATTGCTTTCTCAAGCTGCGTTCCGCAGTCACAACGTAAAGACCCGAAAACGTCTCCGGTAAGACATTCAGAGTGCACCCTGACCAGGATCGGCTCGTTATTCCACTCCCCCAAAACCAAAGCAATATGAGTCTGGCCATTAGTCAAATCCCGATATAAAGTCATCTTATAAGTCCCGAACTGCGTAGGCAGAGTTGCCGTGGTCATTCGCTCGATCAACTTTTCATACCGCCTGCGGTATTCGATCAAGCTGGCAATGGAACAGATTTTAAGGCTGTGGCGTTTAGCAAATTCGATCAATTGCGGCAATCTAGCCATAGAGCCGTCTTCGTTCATTATTTCGCAGATCACCCCCGCAGGATAAAGTCCGGCTAAAGCCATCAAATCAACCGTAGCTTCGGTGTGTCCAGCTCTTACCAACACCCCGCCTTTACGCGCCCGCAAAGGAAAAGAGTGCCCCGGACGGACCAGATCCTCCGGCTTAGCCTGAGGATTGATCAAAACCTCAATAGTGTGCGCCCGGTCAAAAGCGGAAATCCCGGTAGTGATCCCTTTAGCGGCGTCCACAGAAACCATCCAAGCTGTTGAAAATGGGTCTTTTTGAGGCGAAAAATTTTTTCCTCCCAGCATCGGCCCAAGTTCAAGCTGATTAAGCCTTTCTTCTTCCATAGGAACACAGATCAACCCCCGGCCGAACTTAGCCATGAAATTTATATGCTCGGCCTTTACGAACGAAGCAGCCATAAGCAGATCGCCCTCATTCTCGCGGTCCTCGTCGTCAACTACCACAACCATCAGGCCATTTTTGAGATCCTGGATTATCTCTTGCAGGGTATTGAACATGTTGCTCCTGAAGTATTGTCAATCGTAGCGTATCTCCTCCTCGCGTAGCGTTCGCAAATTCCTCTGGGAATTTTCTCACACGCTCGGAGTAAATTCGCGCCTATAAGTTGATGTCGCTTAGCGTATTTGGTAGCTGGCTCCACAACTTATGCGCTCATTTAAAAAAACAAACCCGAAGAAAGATCTTCGGGTAAAATAAAACTCTAATCTTCTCTCATCTAGACTTTCGCAGTTTTTCTGCACTATCGGCCCTGGAATCGCACCAGGTCTGCTCCTTTTTGGGAAGCTCGCGGGCTATATGTGCGCTTTCTGCCTTACACCCGGCCTATATGGATAGGCCGGTGTGCGCTTTCTGCGCAACCGCCGGTCAGGAATTTCACCTTGCCCCGAAGATTATTGTTAAGTATAAACTAAAAGTCTGGGCTTGTCAAGCGCTTTAAAAACCATTATAATAAGTCCATGCAAGCTCTTGCCGCCAAAACACATAAACTGCTGATTAAAAACAAACACACCCTGGCTGTGGCCGAATCCTGCACCGGCGGCCTGCTTTCTTCGATTCTAACCAGCCGTTCCGGAAGTTCAGCCTTCTTTATCTTAGGAGCAATAGTTTACAGTAATTTTTCCAAACACCTGCTCCTTAAGATCCCCATGTCTTTGATTAATAAACACGGCGCGGTTTCCCGGCCGGTGGCAGAGGCTCTAGCTAAAAACATCCGTCAAATCGCCAAAACCGATTATGGAATAAGCATAACCGGAATTGCCGGCCCTAGAGGCGGCACCTTAGCTAAACCCGTAGGCACCGTATTTATTTCCGCTTCTTCTAAAACAAAACTCATTTGCCGCAGGTTCCAGTTCAAAGGCACCCGCTCATCCATCCGCCAACAATCAAGCCTCTGGGCCCTGAAATTACTTCAACAAGTCATAAAATAGAATACTGTGGTTTTGCATATGAGAGCATTTATTGCGATTGAATTACCTCAGGAGATTAAAGATACTCTGGGGCGGCTGCAAGCTAAGCTGAAAGCGGCTGGAGCTGACGTCAAATGGGTCGATCCGAAAAATATCCATCTGACCCTCAAATTCCTGGGCGAGATCGACGAACAAATTTCAGACCGAGTAAGCACAAAACTTGCAGAGATCTGCTTCGGACGCAAACAGTTCAACCTCTCCCTTTCTTCCTGCGGCGCATTCCCCAATATTAATTCCCCCCGGATTATCTGGGCCGGCATCGAACAAGGAGATAAAGAAATCAAAACTATCGCAGACGCCATTGAAACTCAACTGGAGTCAATTTGCATCCTGAAAGAAAGCAGGGAATTCTCCTCGCATATCACTCTTGGCCGGACCCGCTCATCCAAAAATCGCCAAGAGCTGGCCAAAACTCTCTCAGAACTAAGCTTAAAACCCCTGAAAGGTCAATTCCCGGCTTCAAAGATCACCTTCTTCAAAAGCACCCTCACCCCCCGCGGCCCGATTTATGAAACAATCAAAGAATTCTCGCTGTAAGAATCGAATTAATAATAAATGGCGATCAAGCATAGGTGGATTTTGCGGGTGACGAGGCATGTTCGAGCACGCACCTACTGGAGCGCGCGCAGAATATGCCTCGGCAGGACCCGCAAAATCAGGATGGTATTTTGAGCAAAACTCGGGAAAGGAATTGGAGGATAATATTGGCGTATAAGCCGGCGACAATGTCATCGAGCATTATACCAGCTGATCCGGGGAGATTCTGGAGCCTGTCTGCAGGATAAGGCTTAACCGTATCCAGCACTCGAAACAGCAAAAAACCTATAACTAGGAGCCTAAGATCCAGAGGCACGAACAATAAGGTCAAGAACATCCCCGCGACTTCATCGATGACAATATACTTCGGGTCCTTGCTATTGAATTGCTTTTCCGCTTTTCCGGAAAAATAAAACCCCAGGGATAAAAAAAGAGCTAAAAAAGCGTACTGGGCAAGTAGGCCGGGCTTTAGAAAAATGTACAAGAGAAGCGCTGCCGCGCTGCCAAATGTACCGGGAATTAAAGGCAGGTAACCTACGTAGAAAAAAGTCGCGATGATTTTGGATAAACGGCTAAGCATTAAATATTAGTGATTACTTTCCGGTTATCCCAAAGATAAGAGATCCCTGAATACAAGGTAAGGATGACTACTATCCACATGATCACGTCAATGCCTAACAAGAAGCTGCTCTCCCAGGAAGGATTCCAGGTATAAAAAGCCTTTCGGACTTCTTTTAAGAGAATAAATCCCAGGATCAAAAATATCAGGATCATCTGGGAAAAAGTCTTATGCTTGCCGCTTCTGCCGGCGGAAAGAACTTTGCCTTTATTTAAAGCAAAAAGCCGCAGCGACGTAACCAGGATTTCCCGCGAAATAATTATCAACACCATCCAGGAAGCGATGATCTGCATCTGAACGAAAGCGATAAAAGCCGACAAAACCAGGATCTTATCCGCTATCGGGTCCATCAGCTTTCCGAAATCAGTGACCATATTCCTTTTCTGGGCGATCCTGCCGTCGAGCAAATCAGACAAAGCCGCGGCAATAAAAACCAGCAGACTTACGATTTTCGGCCACAGGCCGCTCATCGACAAGAATATCATAAAAACAAATGTAAGGACTATCCGCGAAATGGTTATTTTATTGGCTATATTCATCTTAGGCTTCTCCGGATAAATCGTATTCCAAAGTATCGGTGATCTTAACGTCGACAAAATCCCCGGGGTTAAACGATCTCTTCGATTTTACATAAACCTGGCCGTCCACTTCCGGGGCATCATACTGACTACGACCAATATAATAGTCATTTCCCTTTTCGTCAATCAAAACTTTTAAAGACTTGCCCAGGAACTTGCGATTGACTTGCCGCGAAATTTCCTGCTGAGCCGACATAATGGCATCAAACCTGGCCTGCTTGACTTTCTTGGGCACCTGGCCCGATAAAGAAAAAGCGCGGGTATCTTCTTCTCGGGAATAGATAAAAGCCCCCAACCTTTCAAACTTGATCTCGCGGATAAATCCCAAAAGCTCCTTAAACTCTTTGTCGGTCTCCGAAGGAAAACCCACGATGACCGATGTCCTCAAGCAAACTTCAGGAATGATCTTCCTGGCCCTGTGAATAAGCTCGATGATCTGGCGCTGGCTGGTATGCCTGTTCATAGACTTTAAAACCCGGGTGTTGATATGCTGAATAGGCAAGTCGATATATTTACACAGCCTTTCCTCGTCCCGGATAAGTTTTAAAAGATCATCGTTCACCCTGGACGGATAAAGGTACAAAAGCCGCAGCCAGTTGATCCGGGAAGACTTTCTAGCGATTTTTTTGATCAGTTCAGAAAGAGCAAACTTATTATAAAGGTCCCTTCCATATCCGGTGATATCCTGGCCGATAATATTAAGCTCCGCGAGCCCCCGGGAATTAAATTCCTCGACTTGCCTTAAAATGGAACTGGCCCTCAGGCTGCGGAAAGCGCCTTTTATCTTAGGGATCACGCAAAAACTGCAGTTATTTATGCAGCCTTCGCAGATCTTTAAATAAGCGTAATGTCCCGGGGTAAGCGCGAACCTTTTCTGATCTTCAGACAGATCCAGCCGGCCCACAAAAGCATCGACTTCGGGGAATTCTCTTCTTAATTTATTCCGGTAACGTTGAGCCAGGCAGCCATAAACGATGATCTTCTTAAGTTTTCCATTTTTTTTAAGCTCGATCAAATCAAGGATCGCATCAATGGATTCCGTTTTGGCATCCTCGATAAAAGCGCAGGTATTTATTATTGCTATATCCGCGTTTTCTATCTCGACTATCGAATAACCTTGAAATTTAAGCCGCCCTAATATGTGTTCAGAATCTACCAGGTTGCGGGGACAGCCAAGACTTAAAATACCGACCTTGGGCAAGGCTGTCATTTTCCGACCTTTAAACCGTCTTTAGTGATCAGGATGTTTTTCAGGACTTGGCCTTTACGGCCTAAAGAAGGGATAAGCTTGCCGTTGACTTCCAGCCGCACCGCGCCGGCAGAGCCTAAAGAGAGTTCTACTTTGTCTTTTGCGGACCAACTTTCAAATCTTCCTTTTTTGATGATATTCTGGAAAATAATCTTGCCGTCGATCCTGGCCTGCACCCAGCAATCATCCAGAGCGTGAAGCCCGATGCGCACTCCCGATTCCAGATTCATCACTGAACCGGAAACTGCTGAAGCTGAAGGCAAGACAATTTCAGCTTTATTCTCTTTACTCGCAGCCGGCAAGACCGCTTTAGGTTTAGCGGCTGCTTTTTTCTCAACTTTTTTTGTTGGTTTAGGCAAGACCAGCTGCAGGCGGGGATTTTTAGACCTGGATTTGGAAATAAATTTTACCAGATTAACCACCCCCAGGGCCAAGAATAACAAAGCTAGAATTGAAACGATGATCACGACTATCTGAGGCTTAAAAAAAGATTTTTTAGCGCCGGATGCCCAGAAAAGTCCGTCGTCTTTTGTACTTGGCTTGTTAGTTGGAATAATTTTCCCGTTTTCCTTATAACCGGAAAGGTACTCTCCGGGATCTACGCCCAAAAATCCGCAATAGATCTTAACAAAACCCTTAATATAAACCGGGTTTAAATTGACTAACGAATCCTCCTCTATGGACTTTAAAACATCGGGATGGATCTTAGTCTTCTTCTGCACTTCTTCCAGGCTAAACCCTTTTTCCAGACGTAATTTCTTAAGTCTTACCCCTGCGGTTTCCATAGTCTTACAAGCTGGTCTTATCTTTCATCAAATCATCTTTAAGCCATTGCTCCCTGTCCACCAGAAGCCGGCGGGGTTTGCTGCCTTCAAAAGGCCCTACCATACCGTCTTCTTCCATCATATCGATTATCCGGGCAGCGCGGGTGTAGCCCAAACGCAACCTTCTTTGCAGGATTGATACCGAAGCCTGGTTGCTCTCAATTATTATCCTGACCGCCTCATCGTAGAGCTCGTCTCTTTCAGAACTGATTGTCCCGGACCTCGACTGGTCTTTAACGATCTGCTCGTCGTAAACTGGTGAAGCCTGCGCTTTGATAAATTCTACCACCCGCTCGATCTCAGAGTCAGAAACCAGCGCCCCCTGGGCCCGGATAGGCTTGGAATCCTGCGGCCTCAAAAAAAGCATATCCCCTTTACCCAAAAGCTTATCCGCGCCGTTCATATCCAGGACCGTGCGCGAATCAACTTTAGAAGCGACCTTAAAAGATATCCTCGAAGGCATATTAGCTTTAATAACCCCGGTAATAACATCAACTGAAGGCCTTTGAGTAGCCAGCACCAAATGGATCCCCACTGCTCGAGACAACTGAGCCAACCGGGTGACCGCGCTCTCGACCTGATCCCGGGCAACTACCATCAGATCTGCGAATTCATCGATCAGAACTACTATATAAGGAAGGGGCTCCTCGGTCTTCTTTTCGTTATACCCCTTGATATTCCTAACTCCCAGCTCAGACAGAAGCCTATACCTGCGCTCCATTTCATTGACCACCCAATTTAAAGCTCCGGCGGCTTTCTTGGATTCAGTGACTACCGGGCATAAAAGATGCGGCAGACCGTTAAAAGGCGCCAGTTCAACCATCTTGGGATCGATCATCACAAACTTTAATTCATTGGGAGTATAGCGCATCAAAAGTGAAAGGATCACGGCGTTAACGCAGACCGTCTTGCCGCTTCCGGTAGTCCCGGCAATAAGCATATGCGGCATATCGTCCAAATGGGCGATAACCGCAGTTCCCGCGATATCTTTCCCCAGAGCAATAGTCAATTTACCCGGCGAATCCTGGAATTCCTTGGAAGAAACGATTTCTTTGACGTAAACCAGGGTGCTGGTGGTGTTGGGCACTTCAATACCCACCCTGGCCTTGCCCGGAATGGGAGCCACGATCCTGACGGACTGGGCTTTCATCGCCAGAGCAATGTCGTCTCCCAAGGTCACGATACGGTTAACCTTGACTCCCGGAGCAGGTTCAAGTTCATAGCGGGTGATGATCGGGCCACGCTCGATGTCGGTGATCTTGACGGTGATACCAAAATCATCCAGAGTTTCTTCCAAAACCCGGGCGTTCTGAGTAAGGTCTTCCTTGATCTGCCTGGCTTCTAAAGGCGGAGGAGAATCTAACAAATCCAGGCCCGGAAGATGATAATCACCGATCTTCAGCGGCTGCTGTGGTTTGGTTTTAGGCTCAGCGGCCTCTAATAAAGCATCTTCTTTTATTCTGACTTTAGGCTTGCCGTTAAAAATTGGCCGGCTCGGCTCTTCTTTTTCCTCATTTTTCTCTTCTTTGAGGTTAGGAAACCGCGGCTTTACTCTCGCCTCCTGCGGCTTGTTTACGGACTGAGAGTTCTTTCTTACCACAGAGGCGGAATTCTGTTTTTTCCACAGCAGCGGTAACAGGCTATCCTGTAACTTATTCCAGGTATGGCGCAAAAAAGTAGAGATCAAAACTTCAGTGACCAAGCCTAAAGACAAAAGCGCCAGAGTTATAAAAAGTATAAAACCGCCCAGTTTTCCGAAATATTGATTGATGAGTTTAGCGATGATAAATCCGAAAAATCCGGCCCGGGGCATGGCAATGGTCTGGTTATCCAACAGGATCAGGCCGATCAATGAACCGAGTGACAACAATAGAACGGTTATACCTGCTATCCTCGGCCAGCGCAGATCAGCGGGCTCGTTTAGAAAAAGCTTTATCCCCAGCCAAAGAATAAACGCCGGAAGGACAAAACTTGCCCATCCGAACAAAAAAAACAGCGCACACGCCAGGTATGCGCCAAAAGTACTTATCCAGTTATGAGGAGGAATATTGGGGCTGGAGGAGTAAAAACTGATATCGTTACGATCAAAAGAAACTAGGCTTGCTAGAACGATGAGGCTTATAGCGACAACGAGGACGCCTTTAAACTCATTGATTCTCTTAGCTTTCACTTTTAGGTTTCTCTTCGGCTCTCTTCTTGCTCAGGTTGACTCTGCCTAACTCATCGACGCTGATAACCTTGACTTTGAATTCGTCCCCAACCTTGACTACGGAAGTGACATCTTTAACGAACGTATCTGAAAGTTCGGAAACGTGGACCAAGCCTTCTTTTCCCGGAGCGATCTCGCAAAAAGCGCCGAAATTGGTCACTTTCTTGACTTTTCCGTTGTAAACGCGGCCCACTTCCACCTCTTCAGTCAGCGCCTTGATCATTGAGATCGCGGCCTGGGATTTAGCAGGGTCATTGGAAGCGACCAGAACGGTCCCGTCATCAGAGATATCGATGGTAGCGCCGGTCGCCGCGATTATAGACTTGATCATTTTTCCGCCGGGCCCGATGACCGCGCCGATCTTTTCGGTATTGATCATGATCTTTTCAATCCTGGGCGCGTAAGACGACATTTCCAGCCGCGGTTTGTCCAAAACCTGGATCATTTTATTTAAAATAAACAGCCTGGCCTTTTTGGCATGGGCGAGACAATCTTTCAACAGATCCAGGCCTATACCATCGATCTTTAAATCCATCTGCACCGCGGTAACGCCATTTTTGGTTCCAGCGACTTTAAAATCCATATCCCCGAAATGGTCTTCCACTCCGGCAATATCCGTCAAGATCACAGTTTTGTCTTTTCCTTTAATAAGACCCATGGCAATGCCGCTAACCGGCTCTTTGATCGGAACTCCGGCATCCATTAAGGAAAGGCTGGAAGCGCAAACAGTTGCCATGCTGGAGGAGCCGTTAGATTCCAGGATCTCGGAAACCACGCGCACCGTATAAGGGAACACTTCTTTGGCGGGCATAACCGCCAAAAGTGATTTTTCCGCCAAAGAACCGTGGCCGATCTCCCTGCGCCCCGGACCTCTCATCGGAGAAGTCTCGCCTACACTAAAAGGCGGGAAACTATAATGCAAAATAAAATTCTTGTATGTCTTGCCTTCCAGAGCCTCGACCATTTGCTCATCATCGCCGGTTCCCAAAGTGGTAACCGCAAGACTCTGGGTCTGGCCGCGGGTAAAAAGCGCGGATCCGTGGGTTCGGGGAAGAACCCCGACTTCGCTGGTTATCAGGCGGATCTCGTCAAAAGCCCGTCCGTCGACCCGTAGATTGTCTTTAAGGATCTTCCTTCTGACTTCGGCCTCTTCCACTTCCACTAAAGCGGACTTAATATCTCCCGCCTCGTAGCCTTCGGTAGTAAGAGTGGCTTCCAGCTCTTTGCAGAGGTTATCCACCGCTTCTTCCCGTTCTTCTTTCTTGCCTAATTTATAAATTTCATGTAAACGGCTCATAGCCAGGCTTTGAACCTTTTCCATAAGCGCTGAGTCGATCCTCTTATACTCCGGCTCGACCTTAGCCAGGCCGAACTTCTTGGCAAATCCTTCCTGGAATTTCAGGATATCCGCAAGGTTGTCATAGCCGAACTTAACCGCGTCCCAATAAACCTCTTCCGAGACTTCCCGGCATTTTGACTCCAGCATCATCACACCCTGCTTATTGGCGACTACAACCACATCTAAATCGGATTTATCAATTTCGGCGTAAGTCGGGTTAAGGATAAAACCGTTTTCGTCCCGGGAAACCCGGCAGGCTGCCACCGGGCCATTAAACGGAATATCAGAAATGCAAAGTGCCGCTGAGGCGCCGTTTACGGCAAGGATATCGGGGTCATTCTCTCCGTCGCTGGAAAGGACCACCGCGATAACCTGGATATCGTTAAGGAAGCCTTTAGGAAAAAGCGGACGGATCGGACGGTCAATAAGCCGCGAAGTCAAAATCTCGCTTTCTGTAGGCCGGCCTTCCCGTTTGAAAAATCCCCCGGGGATCCTGCCTGCGGCATAGGTCTTTTCCTGATATTCCACGGTCAAAGGGAAAAAATCCTGGCCGGCCCGGAGTTTTTTAGACATACAAGCGGTGACTAGGATCACGGTGCCGCCGTAAGAAACCACCACGGCGCCATTAGCCTGTTTAGCGACTTTACCGGTTTGAAAAACCAAATCCTGTTTCCCAAATTTAATTACCTGCTCTTTTTCTTCCATAACTATCCTATTCTCTTTTATTAACTCGATTGGTTTATTGGCGAGGATAACAAAGGGTTAAACTAAAGGCTATTTCCTCAAATTAAGCTTCTCCAACAGTTCTTGATATTTGACGAGATCATTCTTCTTAAGATAATTAAGAAGACGGCGTCGTTTTCCGACCAAGATCAAAAGCCCGCGACGAGAATTAAAATCCTTCTTATGGAGTTTAAAATGCCCGGTTAAGAGATTAATCCTTTCGGTTAAAAGCGCAACCTGCACCCCGGCCGAGCCGGTATCCTGACTGTGAGCTTTAAAACTTTCGATAAGTTGTTTTTTCTTTTCAGTAACTAAATTCAATCTTTTCACCTCCTTTTCATGTATTTTTGTTTATTATATGCTATTTTTACAAACAAGTCAATACTCTTTTCCTACGGCAAAATCAGGCTGGAAACGGTCATGCTGCACTTAACCAAAGCGGTATCTTTGGATTTCGGGGTCAACTCGTATTTTTCCACCGTAAAAAGCTTCTTAGCGGTCTCTATGTTATACATAAATTCCATGATCTTTTCCATTGAGCCTTCGCAATTCAAAGTTATCTGGTATTTCTTAGAAGTTCCCGTTTCCTTAACCCCTCCCGGTTTCATATCCACCAGGTCTATCCCCGCTTTTTTGGCCAGGATCTCAACTTCTTTGAGGATTGCGGTGAATTCCTCATTATCGGAAGTTAACCCGCCTAAATAAGAAACATAATTAGTGCGCTGGATCTCGATCCGCTGCTTCTGAGCCAGGATCTTTAAATTAGTCTTGATCTGCGACTCTTTATCCTGGATTTGCTTGTCTAAGCCGGAAGTCAGACTCCAGAATGTCCTGACGATCAAACGGTCAGCCAGCGCCAACGAAACAAAGATGATCGCGCCATAGAGAACAATTTTTTCTCTTTTAGAAAAATGGGCTATTGTGCTCAAGAGCCCTGTGATTTTAGGCAGTTTCATCATAGCGGCGCCTTCTTGATCAAACAGTTTATCTCAAAATCAATGAAGTCTTTTTTGCCTTCGATACGTTTAGTGGTATATTTGATCTTGACTTCTTTAAAAACTTTTGATTTTTCCATGCTTCCGTTAAAAGAAAATACGGTAGACATCGATTCCGCGGAGCCCCTGATGATAAATTTACCCCCGTTTTCAAACTTGATGTAATTCAGGTTGAGATTAAGGGGGGCGAGATTATACAACGCAGCCAGGGCATTCACCGAAGATCCCCGCCCCATCAAATAAGAGCGGATGAGGCTGTTTTTCTGAAATTCCTTTTCCAGATTCTGGGCTTCGCTTCCCAGATCCTGGTATTTATCTTCCAGTTTTTTCAAATAAGCGTTCTTGAAATAGACTTTGGTCATCATCATCATGAAAAGCAAAACCGCTATGGTCAAAAGCGCAACAGCCGTAACCATCAAATCCCTGGCCCGCCGGGCCAAAGCCATTTTGTACTTTACTTCTTCCGGGATCAGGCTGCTGCGGCATTCCCCTAAGGCCAGAAGCGGAGCTGTTACTCCCAAAAAAGAGGATTCTTTAGTATCTTCCGGCGCGGCAAAGGATTTAAAGTTATTCGGGATGCTCGAAAGATATTGCACCACTCTTACCGGGATATGCACAGCTTCGTTAATAAGAGTATCCAGGTTGTCCACGCTATCCATTGCTCCGGTCAGAATAAGCATAACCGGCGCTTTTTCGATATTCTCGACCTGATAAGAATCTAAGGATTTTTTTACTTCATCCAGGAATTTTTCCAGGGCTTTTTCTTTATCCCCTACTAAATGCTGCCTTCCTATAGGTATAGAGCGGATGAAAATGACCTTATTTTTAAAAAATATAGAAAAGTCCGTATTCGCATCATCCACGTGCAGAAGCGCGGTAACGCTGGCCGGGTCAAATTTAAAAGATTTTGCCGCGAAAGCCGCTATTCCTTCCTGGGCCAGGATCGCTTTATCGATCTTGACGCCAGCCTTATCCAAAAGCGCAAACTGCTTCTTGACTACACTTGAATTGACGATCAAAAGCAGGACTTTAGTGTAATTCTGCTTGTAAGTCCCGATCGGGATAAAATCGACGATCACTTCTTCCCGGGAATACGGAGTATGCCGGCCGGCCTGGAGATTGACTATTTCGCGGATCTCTTTCTGGTCAAGGGATGGCACTTCGATATTTTTAGTGATCACCAAGTGCGCCGGCACGCAAAGAACGTAATGAGGATTTTTGATTTTGTTTTCCTGGACAAAACCAAGCACGGACTTGGCGATCTCGTTTTCCGAGAGGCCGTTAGTCTTGCGGATAGTCAAGGCCACCAGTTCTTTTTTGCTGGGAGACATTCGAACGTAAGCGATCTTCGGGTTAGCGGTGCTTAGATCCAAGCCCACCAGGTCAAGATTTGCTATCCCTGAAATAAAATTTAAATTCGGCATGCTTATTCCTGACATTTATCAGAACTCATTTCAGTAAAAGATCTTTCCTTTGCGGTTTATCACGGCAATCACCTCGTGATTGAATTTACTGCGCCCTAAAACAGCAAAGCTTCTAACCATAAAATTAGCCGAGCTTGTGGCGATAGAGCCTTCACTGATTATATTATTGATCTGGGCCTGTTCGGCCTGGCTTAAATTTACGGTGTCGCTTATCTTAAGCGCGATGGTGGAAGTATCCTCAAAAAAATTATCGTCTGCGGTCCCGGCAAAATTGTCTTTTCCGTTTCGAAAAGCTAAGATTTTTTCAGCCACATTTTCGCTCAAACCCAAAGCCATAAGCACCGGCTTGCCGGCAGTGTTGACGTTAACCCGGCCATTGCCATAGATCGTAATATGCCCTTTTATCTTGGAAAAGTTATTTTCGTTTACACCTTTAATCAAAAGCAGCTCATCAAGAACCTGAAATTGGGCATCTTTAGCTTCATAAGGCCAATCCAGGGTGCGATAATATGAATCCTCTGCTCCTCCTGGGCCGGAGATTTCGCTGTCCGCATCTCTCCAATCGACGATAGAGTCTGAGAGATCCTGGGCCTCCAGTTCCTCTAAACCCAACAGATTAAAAAGCCTGGCCATTACCCGGTTAGTAGCCTTATTGATATTGATCTTACTTTCCTCATCGATCAAACCATAACGGACCTGCCCGGGGTCAGTTTCAGACGAAACGCTAAAGCTCCCCCCGCCCAGAACAACGTCCTTAAAAGCGTCCGGATTATTACTCCACTTCTGGCTCAAAGATTCAAACCCCTGATCAAGCTCGGCCTGGAGCAGTGCCGCGGCTTTTATTACCCCGGCCTCGGCGATCATCCGCAAGCTGTCCCGTTCCTGGAGGCGTTTAACCAGGATCAGCTGCTGCCTGACCTCGAAACCCAGGATAACCGCTAAAGTAGTCAACAGACAGACCGACCATAAAGCGATGATCAGAATGCTGGAACGTTGTTTACTATTTTTATTTTTTGGTCTCATCCGACAGTGTGGCTATGGGTATACCAAAGCTCCTGGTGAATTTAACTTCCGGCTTATCCTTAAATTCCAGTTCCATCCTTACCGCAACAGGCAAGCCTTCTTTATTCCATTCCTCGGCCCAGATAAAATCCCTGGTCTGGTTATCAAAATAATAATAGCTCAGCGCGCAGGACTTGACCTTATCCAGAGAGTGGCGGGCAGAGGCTTCCTCCTGGCTGTAAACCCCGGAGTAATCGCTGGTAAAACGCTGGATCTTTTCCGAAGAAGGATCCCAGGCATACTTTACCCGGCTTATTGAGCGCTTCTGCATTCTGGGGCTGTTGATGATACTGGCAAATTCCAGCTCCTCCGGCTTACCGGAAAATTTGATCAAAGTGAAATTAAAGCTGTTGCGCAAGTCCTGCCCGAACCGATCGCAAAAAATCACCGTGTCCGCCATAGTAACTTCGGAGTTTATCCGGTTGTAGATCTTGAGCCCATTGGAGAATGTGGAGAATATAGCCAAAGAAATAATCGCTAAGATGACTGTTACGATCAGCACTTCGACCAGAGTAAAACCTAGATTGATCTTATTTTTCATAATATTTCGCGTAACCAGCCCGGGAAACCTGGACCGTTCTTTTGCCTTCTTTCCAGGAAACTTCCAGATTAACAGCTGTAAGTTTGCTTGCCCCGTCTATTATCGATCCTTGCAGCAGCCAGGTGAATTTCTTGTTCCTTAAAATAAACTCGCCTGCGGTTGGATCATCTCCCAAAGAGCCTTTACGCATGATGCTGTCCTGGGCCTGCCAGATCTTTTCGTTTATCCAGGGAGAAACCTCCAGATAATCCGCCCCGTAGTTAAAAGCATCGAGGGCAATAAAAAAAGCCTGATAAACCAGCACCAGCCCGAAAGACAGGACCGCTACCGCCACCATCACTTCAATAAGAGTAAAACCTTTTTTATTCCCAGTTATTGATATCGTCATTGCTTTCCGTACCGTCTTTTCCCAACGAATAAAGGTCATAATCCGACTGCCGGTGTTCCCCGGGGGATTTATACTTATATTCCCGGCCCCAGGGGTCAATAGGCTTTTTTTCCAGATACGGGCCGCGCCAATTATTCGCCGAAGCGGGTTTGCTCAATAATGCGTTGAGCCCTTCATCAGCGGAAGGAAACTCGCCGTTATCCAGCTCATAAAGCTTCAGGCCGGTTGCGATATTAGCCTGGATATCCGCCTTAGCAGCGGCAACCCTGGCCTGCTCCCCTCTTCCGGTAAGCCGCGGCATGACCATAGCCACTAAAGCCCCGATTATAACTACTACCAGCATTAACTCAATTAAAGTAAACCCTCTAAATTTTCCTTTCATCGCTCCCCCTATTTTTAAAAACAAAGCTAACAAACATAGTTATTTCTCTTGATTTAACTTTCTTCTTCTATATATTTTTTCCATTGATCGTCAAAATCATTAAGATTGCGTATATGCGTTCCGTAAACCGCGATCAAGCCCTCTTCCAGGTTTTTTCCGTCGCGCAAAGCCCGGCAAAAACCGGTAAAATCATTCCTGCCGAATTTCTCGATCAAAAATCCTACCAGCGATACCGCTTGCACGTAATAAAGAGTGACCAAATTATTCCCGGTAAGAAAAAGAACCCCTTTTTCTCCGCTGCGGGTTCTGGTCGGCCGGATATAGACGTTATCCCCGCCTTTCATAGAGGCAATAGGCAGTTTCATCATGTCATCCATGGTCAACAGACCATCCTTAAGCAATATTTCCTTGGCCATCTTCTTGATCTCCTGCCTTTTCTTGACCTCTGTCCACTCGGCCACTCCTTCGTCAAGCCAGAGAGGGATCTCGCCTTTAAAACCCACAAAATCACGAAAAATCAGATGCGCGATCTCATGGGGCAGGACAGCATCGGTGAATTCCTGGCTGCCAAAAAAACTCATGATCGTTTTGGTGTTATAATCCGCCATGCCCCCGGCCCATTCAGGATGGTTAGAAGCTTTGACAAAAGCAGCGTGGTCAGGATAAATGTAGATCTTGGCCCTTTTGTCCCAGGTCCAGAACTCCGAAGAGCGTTGATACCCCAGATCCTCAGCGATCCTCTGGTAATATACTTCGGCTTTACGCAAGACTTCTTTGCCGAAATCTTCCGCCTCGACCTCGCTGGAAGAATCAATAGAATTGATAATCACCGAAGATGAAATAAAATAGAGCAGGAAATGGTCGCTTTTTATTTCCCGCCAGCTCTGGGCAAAAGCTGGGCCGCCGATGAACAAAAAAATTAAAGTGAATACTAGCCGTGTGATTTTCTTCATTAATATAAGCATAAGGGCTGTGTCACCAAGCGAGTTCCGCAGGCCGAAGGCCGAGGACTGTCCGAGCGACTGACACAGCCCTCATGCGTCACCTCACCATCACATTCATCTCGAATATCGGCAAAAGCATGGCTACGACTATAAAACCCACCACCAGCCCCATAAAAAGGATCATCAAAGGCTCTAAAAGACTGGACATCATCCTGATGGCCTCGTCGGTATCCCGCTCATAAGAAGAGGCTACTTCGTTGAGCGCGTTGTCGAGCTTGCCGGTCTCTTCTCCGACAATAAGCAGATTGCACATAAACGCCGGGATGATTTTAGAATTTTTAAGGCTTCGTCCCAGCGACCCGCCCTGTTCCAGCTCCTTGTAACTGGAGCTCAACTGGGATTTAATGACCTCATTGTTTAAAACCGGGATGGTGACGTTGATTGCGCGCAGAATACTGATCCCGCTGCGTAAAAGTAATTCCAGCGTCCGGCTAAAGCGCGCCAGCTCCGACTTTAAAACCAGATTTCCGAACATAGGCAGGTTCAATTGTAAAACGCTGACAGTGATTCTTCCGGTTTTAGTCAGGGAATAACGTTTAAAAATCACTATGACCGCCAGGATTATCACCAGAGCCCAGAACCAGCCCTGCTGGAGGCCGCTGGAAACCGAAATAAGGATCTTGGTGGGGATAGGCAGCCCCTGGCCCATATCCTTGTAAAGCCTGGTCAATCTGGGCATAACAAAAGTCAGCATAAAAACTACGGTCCCGATGCCCACAAAAGCCATTAAAGCCGGATAAACCATAGCCATTTTGAAACGGGAAACCACTTCTTCCTGTTTGGCCCGGTAATCGGAAATTTTGAAAAGCACTTCCGGTAAAGCTCCGGAATCTTCTCCCGCGCGGATAAGGGCGATAAAAAGCGGAGAAAAAACCCGGGGGTACTGGGCCAGCACCGAAGAAAAAACAGAGCCGGCCTCCACTTCTTTATAAATATTCTGGACGATTGATTTCAATTTGAGGCTTGTGGCCTGGTCGCGGATAATGACCAGAGACCTTAATATCGGAACCCCGGATTTTAAGAGGCTCGCCAGCTGGCGGCTGAAGATCGTGATCTCCCGGCTGCTTAATCTAACCCCGGACTTTCCAGACAAAGCCATTACCTGCGGCAAGGCTGTCTCAACAGCCGCAACTTTATCCTCGCGCAAAGAAACAGGGACCAGCCCCAGGAGGCTTATTTTTTCAATAGCCTCCCTTTCCGATTGAGCTTCTACCCTGCCCTCTATCGTATTCTGCGGATCTTTTTTTGCCTGATAAATATAAGTAGCCATTTTATTCTATCCCCACTCTTTTTTCCACGTACTGCTCCAATTTCGCGCGCTGCGCTCCGGTAAGGTCTAAAAAACAAACCCCGATCTCAAATATACCCTTATTGTCGGATTCAGAAACCCTGACCACCCTGGCCAGGCACTGGACGGTTTCCTGGTTCACCGGCAGGTCGACGTTTAACTCCAATACCGAGCCAAAAACCAGAGTTTCGCGGGAAATAAAAAGAAGCCCTCCCGCGGAAATATTCCTGGTAAGGCTGAATTCTTCGGGCCGAAAACCCCGGCTGAACAATTCTTCTTCGCTATGAAAAACCTTATAGCGCAAGTTGATACTACTGGGCAAGCGGATAAAAGTCCTGCGGTCATGCTCTAAAGACGTCTCGGAAAGCGTATTTTCCGCGGAAGTTACAGGATGGCCAAGGACTTTGTTATCCTCCGCGGTAGTAACCCGCATGACTTCCTCGGGAGTAGTTACCCCATGGATAACTTTATACCATCCGTCCCGGGCCAGGGTGCGCATGCCCCTGGCTACAGCAGCCTTCTTAATAGCTCCCGAAGGAGCTTTTTTAATGATCAAATCCTTGATCACGTCGTCAATAGTGATGATCTCGTAGATCGCGGTGCGGCCGAAAAACCCGGTAAAATTACAGTTAGAACAGCCTTTGCCGCGGGAAATATTCACATCCTCGGCCGAAAGCCCCAGGTCCCTGGCGATCAACCTCTTCAGTTCCACAGGAGCCTGCTTATCTTCGTATTTACAGTCCGGGCAGATGACCCTGACCAGGCGCTGGGCGATGAAAGCCTCGACGCTGGAAGCAACCAGGTACGGCTCGACCCCGATATCAACGAGCCGGGTTATCCCGCTGGCCGCGTCATTAGTATGTAAAGTAGAAAATACCAGATGGCCGGTAAGAGCTACCCGGATAGCGATCTCCGCGGTTTCCAGGTCCCTGACCTCTCCGACCATGATCACGTCCGGATCATGGCGCAAAATACTGCGCAAGCCCCTGGCGAAATCCAGCCCCACTTCAGGCATAACCTGGATCTGGGTTATCCCGGACATCTCGTATTCAATAGGATCTTCGATGGTGATGATCTTGCGGTCGCGGGTATTGATCTTACTAAGGCAAGTATAAAGAGTCGTGGTCTTGCCGGATCCCGTAGGGCCGGTGACAAAGATGATGCCGTGCGGCTTCTCAATGAAAGACTCGAAAAGGGCCTGGTCTTTTTTAGCCAGCCCAAGCTTTTCCAGATTGAAAAGCATTTGTGTCGGCAGGATCCTGATGACTACGCTTTCTCCGAAAGGCGTGGGGATCGTGGATATCCTCAGATCCAGGACTTGCTCGGCTACCTTGACCACCGCCCGGCCATCCTGAGGGAGCCTGCGTTCCACAATGTTAAGATTAGACATTATTTTGATCCGCGAGATGATCGCGTTAATGAAATTTATGATTTCCGGCGGGACATTTTCTTCATAGAGGATCCCGTCCACCCGGTATCGCAAACTTACTCCCGAACGATAAGGCTCGATATGAATATCAGTCGATCGTTTGCGCCAGGCCTCCAGGATTATCTGGTTGACCAGCTTGATGATCGAGGCGTCTCCGGCGAGCTTCTCGATGTCCTCGACTTTTTCCTGGCCTGAGGAAAGAGTAACCGGGCCAAACTTCGGCAAGCTCGAGGCGATCTTCTCCACTGTGGCGGTGGTAACATTATAATATTTGGCCAGCGCCTCTTGGATATCGCGGGAAAAAGCAAGCACTATTTCCAGATCCAATCCCAGCTGGGTGCGGATCTCGTCCTGGGTCTTAATGTCCAGAGGATATGCTAACGCCACAGTCAGGACCCGGTCGATTATTTTAAGAGGAAGAAACTTGTAATAATACACGATCTTAAGAGGGATCCTGTTGATCAGCGCTTTTTCCAGGTCCAGGCTTTTGATATCTACGATCGGGATCTTGAATTCCTCGGAGAAGATTTCCAGTACGGCTTTTTCCGGAACCAGCTTATGTTTTAAAATGACTCCGGCTAAAGGCACAAAGCCGCTTTCCGCTTCTTGAACCAGAGGATCAAGCGTTGAGCTATCAAGAATGGCTTTCTTGATCAAAGCCTGATAGAGAGTATTGTCAATTTTAGTCATAGGTTTAAAAGTCACAGGTAAAATTTAAGGAGCAGCTTCAGGCGGTTTCCGCTTTAAGAGCCGCTGGATGTTTTCGTTGATATACTTACGGTATTGCTCCACCACCAGATCGACGTCTTTTTCGCAAGCCAAAACCAGCTTCAAGACGCGCGGATTAGCTTCCTCTTCCAGTTTAGCCAAAGCCACCGCGTCAAGCGGATTAATGATCGCCACGGTCACGCTCGACTCATCCTCACTCAAAGGCACGCACTTGTGGTCGATAACCAGCGCCGAGGAAAACTTGCGCACCAACTCCATATTAACATGCTCAAGGCTAATGTCAACCAAAGGCAGGTCGAATTGCGCGCCTAAAGCTTCGGTCAGTTCTTGCTCTGAAAGCAGCCCCTTTTCCACCAGGATATTGCCCAGGAATTTTCCGCTCAATTTCTGGTCATTAAGCGCGTCGAGAACCTGCGCCTCGGTGATCCGGCCCAGGCCGATCAATATCTCGCCGATTCTTTTGGAAGATTTATTCACTCTCCCCCCTTTTTTTAACCGCCTACTTTATTCCTTCCGGCGGTTTGCGCTTTAAAAGGCGCTGAATGCTCTCGCTTATATATTGCCGATAATTCTTGATCAGCTGATTCAGATCAGTTTCATTGGCTACGACGAGGATGACCTTGCGCGGGGAAGCCTCTTCTTCGAATTTGCTTATAGCCACGGCGTTGAGCGGATTGACTATGGCTACGGTTACCGTATATTCGTCTTGCTTAAGAGGAAAACATTTATGATCGATGACCACTGAAGTAGAATACTTGCGGGCCAGTTCCAGATCGATATGCTCACTTTTAAGATCAACCAGCCCCAGGCCGAACTGGTCCGCCAAGGCTGCGGCGATCTCCTGGTCGGTGACTAACCCTTTGTCCTTGAGGATCCCCCCCAGGAATTGGGCGTTTAATGTCTGGTCGCTCAGAGCATCATGCAGCTGGGCCTGAGTAATTACGCCTTTCTCGATCAATATTTCTCCGATCCTTTTGACGGATTTATCCATGAACTCTCCTTTACGGCGCGGTCCCGATCATATAAAAATCTCCTTCCGGCCGGCGGTCATAATGGCCGGAAATGATCTTATCGCACCCTTCGACTGTTTGAGGGATAGTAACGTACTCTCCGTGTTTGCTGGTATACGCTTCGGCCACAAAGAATGGCTGAGTAAGAAAATTCTGCAGTTTCCTGGCCCGCTCGTAAATGATCCGGTCAGAAGCGGAAAGCTCATCGATGCCGATGACCATGACTATACGCCTCAATTCTTCATAGCGCTGCAAGATCCGGATAACTTCCTGGGAAACCCCGTAGGGTTTAACTCCGACTATGTCCGGATCGAGATTAGCGCAGGAAGATAGCAACGGGTCAATGGCCGGATATAAACCCAGCTGGATCTTTGCACGGGATAAAACCATGATCGAATCTAAAAAGCTAAAAATAGTCACAACTGCCGGGTCAGTCAAGTCGTCAGCCGGAATATAAACCGCCTCAACCGAAGTGATCGAAGATCCGGTTTCTTTAGAAGAACGGATCCGCTCGTGAAACTCGCTAGCTTCGGAAATAAGCGTCGGCTGGTATCCGGTTTCCGAAGGAAGCCTGCCTAACAAACTAGAGATCTCCTGGCCTGCCTGAAGAAAACGGAAAATATTATCTACAAACAATAACACATCCTGCTTTTTGCGCTGGATGGATTCCGCCAAAGTCACGCCGCTGAAAGCCACCCCGAAACGCGCTCCCGGCGGCTCGTTCATCTGGCCGAAGATCAAAACGGTTTTAGCCAATATCTGCCGGCTTTCCAGCTCAAAATACAGATCGTTACCCTCGCGCATACGTTCTCCCGCGCCGACAAACACGCAAGCGCCGGAATGCCTTTTAACGATATTATGAATAATTTCCTGGGTCAAAATACTTTTACCCAGAGCCGCGCCCCCAAGAAGGCCGTTTTTGGACCCCTTAACCAGGGGAAAGAGCAAATCGATTATCTTGATCCCGGTTTCCAGGACTTCGAACTTCTCAGTTTTGGTTTTAGAGGAAACATTATGAAAGATCCTTTGCCCGCGGATAGGCAGCCTTTCTCCGGGAGGTATCACCCCTTTCTGGTCTATAGCATCACCCCAGATATTGATGATCCGGCCGTAAATACTGTCTCCGGGCGGGATCTGAATGGTCGAGCCGGAGCAGATCACCGGAGCGTTACGTTGCAGGTTCAAAGAAGAATTAATAGAGATGCAGCGGGCAATATTGCCCTGCAAATGCTCAGCTACTTCCAGGACAACTCTATTCCCGTCTACAGTTTCAGTATTTAAGTTCTCGTAGATCGCCGGCATATCTTTTTCCTGGTCAAATTTGACGTCGACAACCGGCCCCTGAACCGAAATTATGTAGCCTTTTTTTAAATCAGAGGAGACGTTTCCCATTTTTTCCTATATTTTTTATTTAAAAACCAACCTTGCCGCGAACAACTCCCTCATGTTCTTATCGATCATTTCATGGCGCTGCCTGAAATATTGCAGCCTTAAGTCCTTGTTCAACTGATCGATCTTGGTCTTGCTGCTTTCTAGATGCGAGAAACGCGCGGAAAGTTCCGCCAACCTGGACAGCCCGAAGATCTGATAAAATTTTTGCCCTAAATAAAGATATATCCAATATTGCAAAATATCCTCAGGCCGTGACTCCATGACCACATCAATTGCCGCTTCTGCAACAGCAGGCTGGCGGAACTGCTCAGGCTTAGTGAACGGAAAAAGCTGCAGAGTCTTGACCTGCTGTGAAACGATAGATAACGCCACCGGGTAAACGATCTTAAGCTCGCCGAGCCTCAAGGACAATTCCTCATCCAGGATGTAATTCCTCAATTCCTGAGCTTGGCTAAATCTGGTCTCATCCTTGACCCCTTTAAAGATCACAAAAGGCAGCCCAGATTCCTGGGCGTACATCTGCCCTTTCTCGCCGATAATGATCAGCTTGGCTTGGTTCTTCTGTGCTTCCTTGATCGCCTGGGTCATCACCCCCATGTTCAAACCGCCCAAAAGTCCGGCGTCCGAGGTCAAAGCCACGACACCAGGCTGCCGGCCAGCGGTCCGCAGAAGCGGGTGGTCACTATTGCTGGACTGCATAAGTGTGAAGATATTCCCCAGAGCGGAAAATACTTCCTCAAATGTCCGGATCTTTTTTTCCAAGATCTTGTACTGGGCAATGGCGATCTCTTTTAGAACCTCGATCAGATTGTAAAGGTTCAAGTTGAAATCGAGATCTTTTTTGATCTGCGATAATAATTTCATTTTTCCCTACACCGCCGCGAAATAATGATTAAGCGCTTCGTAAAGCATCTCGATACTGGTATCGTTTAAGATCATGCTAGTCCGGATCTCCTTAAAAAGATCGGGAAATTCTTTTCTAACCAACGCGACAAAAGTATCTTTGAACTTTCTTACGTCGGAGGATGAAAGCGTGTCCAATAACCCCATGCTCAAAGCGAACAAATACATGATCTCGGCTTCCATAGCCAAAGGCTTGTTCTTATCCTGGATCAAAAGCTGGGTGATCGCCTGGCCGCGCCTCATCCGGTCTTCGGCTTCTTTGGAAAGCCCGGTAGTGCGCAGCTGGGTCATCTGTAGAAGCTCCTGATACTGGATATACTCCAAACGCAGCTGGCCGCTTAAAGCTTTCATCGCCGGCCATTGAGCTTTATTGCCGATACGGGAAACCGAAAGCCCAAAATCAATAGCCGGGCGAGTGCCTTTATTGAATAACGAAGTAGAAAAATAAATCTGGCCGTCGGTCATCGAGATCAGGTTCGACGCGATATATCCGGTCACATCTCCCTGAAGAATTTCCACGATCGGCAAAAAGGTCATCGAGCCGCCGCCGAGTTCCATATTGAAGTACCCGGCGCGTTCCATCATCTGGGAATGCACGTAAAAAATGTCTCCCGGATACGCTTCTCTTCCCGGCGCGCGTTCCAGCAAAAGCGAGATCTGGCGGTAAACCCAGGCGTGTTTGGTTAGATCGTCGAAAACCACCAGCACGTCTTTTCCTTTTTTCATAAAATACTCGCCGAGCATCGTCGCGGTATAAGGAGCGAGATACTGCTCGCCCATCGGCGCCGATGCTACGGAACCTACCACTATGGTGTAAGAAAAAACTCCCTGCTCAAAGAATAAATTGAGGATTTTCTGAAGGCTGGAGTTGGGCTTTCCGATGCAGCAATAAATGCAGACAACATTCTGTTCTTTCTGGTTGATTATAGCGTCTACGGCGACCGTGGTCTTTCCGGTAAGCCGGTCCCCGATCAACAGCTGCCTCTGCCCCTTGGCGATAGGAATTACCGCGTCCAGAAGCATAGTCCCGGTTTCTAAGGTTTCTTTGACCGGCCTCCTGTCCATGACCCCGGGAGCCTCGGCAAAAACCGGGAATATCGCGGACGGCTCGATAAGGCCGCCGTCATCCATCGGCTCGCACAAACTGCTTACGATCCGGCCCAGAAAAGCGTCGCCTACAGGAAGCTTAAGGAATTCTCCGGTAGAGATCACCTTATCGCCGATGTGCAGCGAACTTTTGGAATTAAGCACCAGGACATGGACTTCCTTCTCGTTGAAGCCCATGACCATTCCCTTGCCTCCGTGCTCGAATTCTACGATCTGGCCGTTGATGACCGAAGGCATGCCTTTGACCCGGACAATGCATTCCCGGACCGACAGGATAGTCCCGGCCTCATGCACCAGGAATGTTGCCGCCCCGTTTTTTTGCTCCGCGTTGACGCTAGACACGCGTTACCCCCTGCATCTTGAATTTAAGGCTTCCGTCGAGGATCAGGCTGCCGATATTGACCACCAGCCCGCAAATAAGGCTGGGATCCAACTCTTCTTTCAGGTCGAATTCAAAACCCAACTTTTCTTTTAATTTCAGTTTCAACCCGGACTTCTGGTCATCGGTAAGAATAAACGCGGAAACAACTTTAACTTCGGAAAGCCCCTGAGGAACACGCAAACGGTCAAGCTCCGCGAAATTGCTGGAGATAACATCAGAAACCCAGCGCTGGTGGACTTCTTTGCGGAAATCATCAGGCAAGACGCTTTGCAGCAATTCCAGCGCCCTGACCGTGGCGCTCTCGCCGATCTTCTGCTCCAGCTCGCTTAAAAGAGCAAGCCGGGCGTTATCCGCCTGTTTAATGACTTCCTCGGCCCTGGCTTGCGCATCGGCGATTATCTTGTTTTTATCATCGGCAACAGCCTTTAAGATCTCTTCTTTCTGCGCTGTAGCATCCTTCTGGGCGTTAGCGATGATCTCCTGGCTCTGACGCTTAGCATCTTCAAGGTGTTTCTTGATCTCCTCTTCTTTGGCGGTATTCTCAGCAATCAGCGTATCTAAGTGCGCCGTATGCAGAGTGGCTTCCCGATCAAAGAATTTCTTCAGAAATATTACCATGCTCACAAACAAAGCCACAATGATCGCGATCGCGGCAAAAATAAGTATTATCATCCTAGGACTCCTTGTTTAAAACAAAAGACCCATAAAATTTTATGAAAACAACTGGAACGCCACCAGTAAAGCAATGATAACCGCAGCCTCGGCAAAAATCAAAACAATGATCATAGATTGGAGAATCTTTGGGGCGGCGGAAGGATTTCTGCCTAATGCGGTGATGCTGGCTTTACCGCAGGCGGCAAACACCCAGCACGGCAAAAACATACAGAACGCGAAAATCAAAAGTAAAGCCAAATTTCTATCCATAAATCACTCTTCTATGACAATGGTGGCCTTATTGCGGTTAATCCCGACTATTCCGCAGCGGATCTTAAACAACTTCTCGTCGACAACGATATTTCCGTTGATCAACCGGCTCAATAGCGGCTTATGGTAAGAAAGAACTTCAAATACCCCGGTTTCTCCGGGAAAAACCACGCTATTAGCCTGCCCCTTAAAAAGAAGCTTCTCCGGACTGTAAATAATAACATCCAGCATTTTTAAAATCCCAAGTTTTACCTAACTCTAACTTAATAAAAGGTTTCGAATTATTATATCATGTTTTAGGAAAAAAGGAGAAAAAAAAGGGGACAGGTCCATTTTTTTAAACAGCTTTAAACTTACAAAAAAATGGACCTGTCCCCTTTTTTTGATTCTAGCTACTTCGGCGGCGTGCCTGCCTTGTCTTCCGGCTTCTGTCCCGGGAAAGAACTTTTAGCCGCGTCTTTGATCAACTCCTGGCTGGACTTGATCTGCCCCTGCCAGACGAAGAAAAATATACCGGCGAATATGCCCAGGAAAATTATGACCACCAGGATTATCAACCAGGTCGTACTTTTGGAAGGAAGATTAATTTTAAGTTTGCTTCTTTCCAAAATGTTAGGAGTAGGCTTGCCGTTTTCTGGCACAAGCATTTTCTCCAATTCCGCCAGCTTCTCATTGATAGTCTTGATATTCTGCTGGTTCTGCCTGTAGATCCCGATATGCTGTTCTCGGCTGATAGTATCGTCAAGCTGGGCCTTAGGCATTTCTTCCAGGACCGGATAAATGGTATCCGTGACCTCCTTAGCCTTGGAGTACAAAGGCGATTTCCCGAACAAAGCCAGGATCTCGTCGGTGCGTTTCTTTAATTCCGCCAGCTGGCTATCCGGGACCATCCAGATATCCTCTACTTCGACTTCAAAAACATTGATCTGATTAGGCTGCATTTCCAGATCGTTTTTATAAACATAGTAGATCGCTTTTTCGGAATCATATTCCAGCTCCAGACCGCCCAGGTCCATCACATCCTTAGGCTTTACTTCTTCCGGCAGATACTTCTTGACCTGGACTCTCTGGATCTTGGTCTTGGAAGGATTAACAGCCATGATCCTAAACTTGACGCTGCCGGATTGCAGCGAGGTCGAGATGATCGGCGAATCCACGCCGCCGAGCTTAGCTTCCATGATCTGCAGTAAAAGGTCAACGATCGCGTTGATAGTATCAGTCTTATTGCGCAGCTGTTTCATCGAGGAAGTATCACCCAGTTTCTCATCGAGAAGCGAGCTGAAATCCATCCCCTCCTGGCCCATGATCTTGGACAGGCGCGAGGATATATCGTTGATCGCGTTCATGATCGCCGTATTCGGCCCTTCTTTGTTCAGAGTCTCAGGAAGCGCGTCCACAGATTCTTTGAGGTTCTTTAAAGTCAAAGAGATATTAATGTTCTCATTGGATACCAATACCGATTCTATGGCCTTGATCGCCTCCAGCGCTTTCTTGGCCGCGCGTTCCGCTTCCGGAGCTGCCGCAGCAAGGCCGGCAACGGTGGTAATACCCATGGATTCGACCATGCCCGAGCCGGAAATCAAACCTCCGGTAACTTGTTCGGTAACCATAAAAGTATAGGCCTTACCGACGGCAAAACGGGCATCCGCCAGAAAATCATAGACATAGAACCCGGGACGGTTCTCAGTCATCATCACATCCGCAACAATCGCTTTATTATCCCAGCTGTAGATTGTCACTAACGGGAAAGATTTTATTAATGACGAAGGCTGGCCCTGGACCTTCAGGGAAATCATGTCTCCGGCCAGCGCAGGGTCAGGAGCAACCTGGCCTTTCCAGGAGAACTGTTTGGCAGTAGCCTCCAATTTCAGGCCTGCGGCAACCGCGGTATCCGCGCCTGACTGCAATTTGCCGATGGCTGCAGAGGTGTCCTTACCAAAGGTGACCATAGCATCCTGGATGATCCCGACCATACCTCCTTTACTCATAATATCATCTGGATCGCCGTCTGTGCCGACCATGATGTCCGTAATCATCTTCTTCTGATCAATAATACCCTTAGAGATAGCTCCGGTAACCGCACCCTGGAACGCAGGAAGGGTACTTGTAGTCATGGTATCTACCGCTGTTGCAGTTTGGTCCAAAAGTTTAGCCTCGGTGATTGAGAACGACGTAGGCGTCCTGAAATGCGCTTTGCTCCGCATCATAATATCCACTAGCACCGCGTACACCTTGCCTTCCTTTAAAGTATACGGAGCAGGCAGAGGCGGCAGTGTCAGAGAGAAATAACCTGACGAGCCGATGGTCGTGGAAAACAGAGTCGGTTTCGGGTCGCAGGTATCTTTTATGTTGTCAGGAGGAACAGATGTATCCTTGTTCCAGAAATCCCCCTTAAGTTCGCCCGTGTCAGCGTCAATATACTCCTCACAGACATTATCGAAAGGAATAATGGTGCCGGTGTCATCATAGATGTAGACGCCGATCTTCTCGGCGCCCTGCACAACGCTTCCGTCGCGCTCGAGATATGCGAGGATCTTGAGTTGACCAGATTTTGCGTCATAAGTGAATTCCGCTGATGACCTCCAGATATGGACCGCTGATGTTTCAAGATAAACCGTTAAAGTCTGATCTTTGTTTGCGGTGTAGTTCTGGCCCTTATCTCCGTAGCCAATACCTGACCATACGCTAGTCCATAATCCATAAGGCGTCCAGTGGTCCACTATCGGATTAAGTCCTCCGGCCTGCCAACTGACCGCTGTTCCTCCTGTAACCTTCTCGATTACTGAAACATTGGTTGTACGCTCATTGGTCAACAAGTCCCTTATATCCCATTTGATCAAATAATAGTCTATCCTGAAATAATCTGAATACTCCGTGGTATTATCCGGGTCGCGCGGGTCGGATATTCTGACCTTCACATACTGGCAGCGGTCATCAGGGATCTTCCAGGAATGCGTGTTCAGATTTACTCCGGTATTAGAAGCACCATACTCGATTTCATTTATCCCGCCGGAAACCAGAACCTTGCCTTGTGCGTCATACTTGATGTATTCCAAGTCAACTACGGGAATCGTTCCTGTGGTCACCCACTGAATCTTATGCGTGGTTTCATTGGTGACCCAGCGTTCATTTTTCGTCCATTGCGGTGAAGTGAACTCAAAACCGCCGTATATGGTAAAGTCTTCATCCGAGGTATCAAATACTTCCTTGTCACCCGTGTAGCTTACTTTAATAAACGCATTATCCTTTGAAATCGCATCCGGGACTTTCCAAGAAATCCTCTTCGAGCTTTTTCCGTCGACATAGACTGCCCCGCTAGTATCCACAACAGAGTTTAGAGGAATAGGCGAATAAACGCCATTCTTGCCGGTGGTAGACAGAGATATGGACATTGACGTCATTGTTCCTCCCCATTCCCACTCAATGGATCTATCCTCCCCCACTTTCCAATCGACATCGTCGCCTCCGTTAGGAGAGATGACCTTGATATAACCCTTAATGCGGAACACATCGGAAACACTGATGACTTCGGGGAAATCAACGGTTCTGGAATCCCTGATCCTGATAAATGATTGGCCGCTAGCACTATCAGGAACCGCCGGCCATGGATATTTATAGCTGCCGTCAGGCTGGCGATAACCCAATACATTAATAGTATCTATCGAAGCAGTATGGATAACGCCTAGCTTATCGGTATAGTCATATTCCAGGATCACCGCGGGTATCGAGCCTTTGGCTGTCCAGGTAATATCAAAGGGCTTTCCGATTTCCATCTCCAATTTATTATCCGGAACGTTACGCGGAGAAGTAATATTCAAGGCGCCTTTGACCCGGACAGGATTAACCGATTCCGCATATGAAGCAGGATGCCCGGGGACATAATCTGAAACCCGGAACCAAACAGTTGTGCCGATAATGTCTGGAACTCCTCCCGGCACGCTAAATTTCCTGATGCCTGCCTCAGGAACAGGATTATCCACTGATTCTGCTCCGGGCAGATCTATCCAGCTATTCGGGTTAGACTGGTTAAAAGAATATTGAAATTTGACTGTAGCAACATCCCCTGTACATTTCCACCGCAACTCCAGGGGATCTCCCACTGTCAATGTCGGGCTTAGGCCATCTCCGGGACTAAGGAAATCCAGGTTCGCTTTTATCACGAATTTTTTAGACTCCTCAAAACCATGCTCGTCGTTCCAATCAATTACTTTTATCTTTGCGGTCTTGGTAATCAAGTTTCCCGGAAAATTCAGCCAGATAAACTGTCCCTGATCTCCGATAATAGCCGGGTTAACCACTTCTTGTTCAAAAATGGTGTAACTAAGACCGTTATCAGTTGAGTAAGCTAAATTAACTTTTGGCACATTACTTCCCGAACTGGCACATTTCCATTTAATAGGTATATTTTCTCCTACTTTATACTCTTCATTCTCAAGTGGCGCGTCTATGCTAAAACCGGCAACAATCTTAAAAGTGCCCAAAGACTCATCCTTGCCATTTTTACCGTCTGGAGCACAGACGCGTATCCTGGCACTCTCTGCAAATAAGCCGTCAGGAATAGTCCAGGCATACTGGTTTACTGCTGGAGCGATTTCCGTATTAGAAACAAGGACTTCATCAAGTAGCTGGTCAAGCGGCAAAGGCTGAGTATCATCAAAATTGCCCGAATAGCTGTATTCCAGCTTAACCGGGGTTAATTTCCCGGCACAGGTCCATGTGATATAATTAACCCTGCCGATGACAAATTTCTCATTTCCGTTAGGTGCCTGTAACGTTAAAATCGGCCGCAGATAAAATTTATCGGAAGTGGTCTGTCCTTGGACAGTTGCTCCGTTAATTTTAGCAGTAATGCGGATATAGGCAGTGGAAGAACAATCATTTAACTTGGTCAATGACCAAGGATATTGCGCCTCCAGCCCCGGGGAACCAGTGGGATTTGCCACTTCTCCCACAGTCACAGGCCTAAAATCAGCAGGGGTCGGATTATCTACAATTGCGTAATCTAAATTGACCCGGGCAACATACGCGCTGGTACAAGTCCACTTAATGGTGGTGTTTGCCGGATCATCAGTGACTTGAAAAATGTCGTTAGGACCGGGTTCAAGAAAAGTAAAATCAGGGACTACCTTGAAGAACTCAGTAGAGTCCTGAATATCGTAGCCCACGGTCTTAATATGGAAGCGCGCCACCTCGCAAGGAAGCAATACATCCGCTACACTTGTCCAAGTATATGACTTAGTAGGAGGGTTGGCTATCGGCTGGCCGTTATTTAGTTTGATAGTTCCCGCGCCGCTGTCAAACTCGATTTCAACAAAAGGAGCATGACCTTTCTCAGTCCAGGAGATGGTATAACTGCGCCCGATCTTAAGCGGCGCAGTTGGCTCATTCAAAGTGATTGAACCGAGAATCTTAAAGGGATAGGATTCAGCAACAGTTGATCCCCCGCTAATCTGGATCTTGACATTATCAGCCATGTTGTCCGGGACATGCGGCCAGGGATAGGTAGTCTTTCTGTTACCGGTAATGTTATTATCATAACCGAAAACTATCGGTTCCCAGTGGCTTACGGAATTTACCGTTGCCCAATACTTAAGATCAACTTTAGCTACATCGCCAAAAGTTGTCCAGCGAATATTAGCTGGATCATCCACATACCAGGTAGTGGATGCGGTCGGCTCTTCAAAAACAAAATTGGCTGCCACTGAAACCCAGCCCGCCGTTTCCCACATGGGAGGATTAGAGGTTTCCTGCGTAATACGGATCTTAATAGCGCCTACAGCGCCTGCAGGTATAGTAGGCCACAGACAGCTTCCCGCACTTGAAGAAACATGTTCGGCAATAATACCGCCGCCGCTGGCTCCTCCGATGTATTCTATTTTAACCAAACCGATTTCACCTAAAGGATTCCAGGAAATAGTTGCGGGTTCACCGGCTTTCCATGTCGGAGATCCGACTGGAGAAGTAAATTCAATCTTTCCTTTGATCTTAATATTTATCCTTGCCTCTGCATTGGAATCTTCGGTATCCTGCAGCCTTATAATGCAGGGCCCCACATCCAGGCCAAATTTAGTCGGGTTTAGGTCAAAAATTTTATTAAGAGTGCTGCCTGAGATGATAGCGTCAGTGCCAACCGGATACCAGTTAAAGTTGTTCATTGAAAACTCCAAACGCACTGCGGTCATGCTGCCAAATGGACTCCACCTCAGTTGAACAGGCTGAGTAAGCTCATATTCCTGGACCGGATCAGCAACAGGCTCTTGCCAGGTAAAACCTCCTCTGATAATAAACGTATCAGTGAGCGTCGGCCGGATGTCCTTAACATCAATGATTTCGTCGGACCGCTTTTCCCTGATCCGCAATTTAGCGGTCGTAGTCTTTGCGGCCTGAGGAACCTTCCAGTTGAAACTGTACGGCTGGCTGCCGCTTAAAACAATTTCTTCGACTGGGTTGCCATTGACATCGGTTATTTTTGAATAGCTGCCTCCGCTGTCTTTAGAATACTCTAAAATGACCGTGGAGACCGGCCCGGCTTTGGTCCAACGGATAGCTTTAGTATCTCCTATCATCCAGACGTTATTCGGATTCCCGGATATAGGGCTTGGCATAGAGGTCAGGTCAAAAGTCAATGAACCGCGGATCTTAAATGCCGCAGCGGATTCGGCGTTTAGAGTCTTGCAGTTTGCGCCGTCATGTTCGGCATTTAAGGCGTGGTCAAATACTTTGATGATGTAGTCGTCTCCGTTTAAAGCGGCCGGAAGATTGCTCCAGGGGAAAATTCCTGCCGCAGAAACATCGTCGGCAATATCCGCCAGTTTATTGTTTGCGGTATCATACAAATCAATATCCACGGTATCGGTAGCCAATGATCCGTGTTTCTCCCAGGTAATGAACTGGTTGGCTTTTTGATGGATAATGTAATCTGTCGGCCCGTTGGGGAACAATAATTTCAATTTAGCCCTGATGGTAAAAGGGCTGGTCCAATCCCAGACTACCGAATCCTCATCGCTGCCAACAACCAATACCCCTTTAATCAATACTTTATCCGTATGGATCAAATTCGGCACTTGCGGCCAGCGGAAAGTAGGCTTGGTATTGTGGCTGCCCGGATCAGCAACGCTTGTAATTACTGTGCTACCGTGTTCCGGTTGTCCGTCTACAGATAATAAAAGTTTTAGTTTGGCGTTGGTTATTGTATTCAGGTCTCCCATGGTCTTCCACTCAATATCATAGGTGTTATCGTCTACGTCTAGTTCAACCCCGGTGTGCGGGTGGAGCATCTCGATGCTTCCCTTTACAACAAAAGGATTAGAAATCGAGATATTAGAAGGCTCGTTGGTTTGATCAGAGCTCGAGATCCTGACTCTTACTCTAGCTGCATCTGTCTTACACATTGCTTCCTTGGGGACATACCACTCGTACCCGTACTTCCCATTGGGAGTACCATTTGGTGTGGATTTAGCATCATACGCGGCAACAATGGGAATGCCGGCAGTAGCAAAGTTATCCAATGAGTACTCTAATTTCACATCGCTGATAGTGCCCTGCAAAGACCAGGTGATCAACTCAGGAACGCATTCCGGATCCAGTGAATCTTGCACTCGTAACAACGGGTCAAGATCATCAATTTGCAGGATTGCCCTGATAGTGCTGTATTCGGTTGAAATATCGTATTCGGTCATAGCATCCGGATTGGCTATAACCACGGATACATATTTATGCGCTTTGTCCGGTATGGGATTCCAAATATACTCATACGTTCCGTCGTGGTCTGGGTCATAATCGGATAATCTGTTGCCTTCTGTATCATTGATTTCCTTAATAGGATTACCCGGATGCGCAAGATAATTAAGGGAACCGTCCAGAGAATAATAAATCTTTATTTCTTTAATATCCCCGAATACATTCCACTTAATAGTATGCTGGCCGCCGATATCCAGATCTTTATGGATATCGGGATCGAGAATTTTAATGCCTCCCCTTGTCGGAAATCCTGGCGAGAAAGCCTCGGCCAAATCATCTCTGGAATCAGTGACTTTTATCATACAATTATCAGATCTGGGATTCTCTATTGGTGACCAGGTAAAGGTATGGAGATTGCCAACTGGGCTATTGTCTACCGCAGAAGTATTTAGCTTAACCCATGATGGAGAAGGAGCGTCAGAATCAGCAGTGTACCATATATTAACATAATTGCTGGTTCCGGTTAGGCTCTTCCACTCGATTATTCCGGGATCTCCGACTTGCCAAGGTGCGCCATTAGGCTTAGTCACATCAAACGTGCATTGTATTCTAAAACGCTCACTAGGACTTGTGGTGGCATAACAGTTTTCAGCGTCAGCTGTGTCGGAAACGCGGATGACCACATTTTTGGACTGTACATCGATCCCCGTGGGTGGTTGGCTGACATTCCATGTATAGGTCGAGGTACCTCCGGCGCTTAAAGTGACTTCGGGAACAAGGGTGTAGGTAAAATCAGCGGGCTGCGGAGTTCCGGAAACAACCGAATAATCTAGGCGCACTTTCATACCCTGCCCCTTTACTACCCCAAATCGAACCGGATAACTTCCACCGAATTTTAAACTCCTGGCGTCCTCACCCTCACCTGTCGGAGCAACGAGGCTGACTTTTCCGTGCAAACTGAAATCCCCGGATACGGCTTTGTTATTTAAATCGCCTGACTTATAAACCCGGATATTGGAATACTTGGTAAGTTTAGTTGAAGCACCCGGTGACCAGTTATAGTACCCCTTGCCGTTAAAATCAACATTCACGATCGGCGAGGTGGTGATATCCTGATATTGGGTCCCATCGTAGTACTGAAGCACGATCGGAGTCTCCACGCCGTGGTTGTTCCAGGAAATAAGATACGGGGTTTGCGGCTGGATCTCCCAGGAATTTCCTGCGGACGGCAAATCACCTTCGCCAAAATCAAACCAGCCGGTGATCGGGAACTGAGCTGAATCCAGGAAAGCCCTCTTTCCCGCTGTACCGTCAGTCTGCAGTATTCTTATCTGGGCCTGGCTGGCAACCCCCACGATCTTACCGTCAGGTTTCCAAGTGTGTTGCGTCACTCCCGCCTCGACATCGCTTCCGGGTATATTAACGATCGATGCTCCGGGAATATCTGCAAAAACGCCGCTATTTTCAGTTTTCCACTGCAGTTTGACTGCGTTTATCGCGCCAAAAGTATTCCAACGCACGATAAAATCCTTATCGCATTGTAACGTATTCAGGACGGTTGGCTGAAGGAACTGGAATCTGCCCTTGATAGTGCAGGGATTAGTCTCAGTCGTAGTATCCTGTACCTCTGGATAATGCACGGTATCAGAATCAAAAATCCTTACTCTTATGGTATCTTTTACTATCGTCGGAGATTGCTCAGGAAAATCCCAAAGAGCCTTTCCTCTGGCTTTTGGAGTAGTTGTAGGACTAAATTCTGTAACATTGTCCGCCCGCACTCCCTGGGCGATTGGGAAGATATCATTGACTCCGGAGAAAGTGCCGGAACGCGAACCTATTACATCCACTGTCCCAACGTTTCCGTGTAAAACATCCCAGGTGATCTCCTGATTATCCACACTGATCTCATAGCTTACCCCTGCCAGCTCAGGTTTGGTTATGGCCAGATCGCCTCCTATGGCAAATTGGGGCGAACGGTTATTGATCAATGCGTTATTCATATCCTTTACTTCAATCACATATTCATATCCCACGCCGTTCTCAGGAGCGCTCCACTGTATTGAATCTGTATTTTGCCCGTTAGGGAACTCGTCATGATAAGCTATTCTTTGAGCGGTTCCCTCACCCCAGGTTGAGCCACCGTTAGTAGAATACCAAACATCCACGCCTTGAATATCGCCAACACGCTCCCATGTGATAGTTATCGGCGTGTTCGTGCCCACAGTATAGCGTTTGGAATTATCCGGCTCCAGAACCAACACCGAACCCTGGGTAGTAAAAGGCTTAGAGATAACCGGGATGGAAAGCGTTTTCTGAGCGGCATCCACTACTTTGATCTCTGCTGTTCCGGTGCCCAGAGCTGTATTCGGAAGAATATACCAGGAGTATTCACCGTGATAAACATCACCCACTTTATGCGCGGGCTGATTAGAAGCTACCGGGTCTCCCCAGGTGTCTGTAGGCTTAGCCCGGTAATAAATATTCACATTTTCAATATCCCCCCATAAATTCCATTTGATCGTATGGCTCTTGCCGATTTCCCAGCCATTAGCCCCGACATTGGTTTCGTTAGGGGTGGTTACCTCCACTTTGGATTTAATGCTAAATGGCGCCGCTATAGTACAGGTAGTGGTTACTTCATTATTCGGGTCATAAACTTTGAGTTTAGCTTTTTGGTTGAGGATGTCCCCTGCCGGCGGCTTCCATGGATATACCTCTCCGGCAAGAACCAGGCCATCTGTCCCATTGATGGGAACCCAGCTTCCCGTAGCGCCGTCATTGTTGGAGTAATAAAGCTTCACATGCGATATTGCCGCGCCGACTTTTGTCCAGCTGACTTTTGCGCCTGCCTCGTCGGCGACCGGAGCATCCTCATTATCCGGGGGATTAGGTAAAGCCGGAGTAACCGTAAGATTACTGAGAATGCCGGCGATATTAAACTCGCTGGATTCGAATTGAGTGTATGCTTTGCGGCCGGCATTACTATCCTGAATCCTGATCTTGGCGTGTTGAGTAACGTGGTCGCCTACCTGCGGGCCTGGCGTCACCAGGTCATCGTCAAAATCCCAAGTTTTAGCAGTACCGGATTCCGTAGTTAAACTAGCTATTGGACTTGTTCCGTATCCTGAGCCATAATCAATATAGATATCCACTCCGGTAAGCTCTGTGCCAAAAGCGGTCCAGGCTATCTTTTTAGTAGTATCTCCCACCTTCCAATCATCTATAAAGCGGTCATTATCGATATCGATCCTTCCTACTACCCTAAAAAGCGCGGAGTCAGCATAGACTAAATCGGCAAAAGCCGCATCAACATCTTTGACCCGGATAAGAGCATTGCGTCCGTTAGACAAGCCTGCTGGCGAAGTGAAGCTAGCTGTATTTTCTCCGTTTACCGTGCTCGTAGCAGTGAAAATAGCGTCTGCGCCGAAATTCGCAATCCCGTTCGGGCTATAAAAGATCTTCACACTGCCGACTTTTGTGCTGGTATCTATCCATTTTACCTGGACATCGTCAACCGCCCGCCAGATCTTATACCCGGGATCCAGAGTGTCGGTACCAGGCGAAGCCACAACTGTCACATTGGTGATCTTCGGATAAACATTAAATTTATCCGCATCCGAAGTTACGGCAAACACTTCGTCTTCATTATCAAAATCACAGACTTTCAGCTTACATTCCTTGCTTTTTACATCCGGCACGCCGGTCGCACTATCGGTATGATACCAATTACCGGTAGAATAAGATTTCTTGCCTCCGGCTTCATTAGTTCCGCTGGTTCCTCCCGGCGGGGTAACCGGAACCCAGGTTCCGGCATCGCCGTTCTGCGGGCTGAAAAATATCTTAAACTTAGTAATATTCCCTTGCGGGGTCCAGATAATCGAACGACTCATATCGCCGACATTCCAATCTTCAGTCGGCTTATCTACGCTTAAAGCTCCCTTAATCGTAAAGGCTCCGGAAGTGGCAAAAGTGCCGTTCATCACGCTGTAAGCAGGATCAGCGTCAACCACTTTGATCTTAAGCGTATTGGTTAAGATCGAAGGATCTAATTCCTGAATAGTCCAAGAGCAAGAACCTTTGGCCACTGGTTCGCCAGGTGCCGGAGTAGCGGTGAATCCAGAGACATTGTCGGCATCAGTTGACCCTCTGATCGTAAACATATCGCTGTTGGGAACTCCGTGGTCATCAAAATTACCGTCGCGCGAACCGATTACTTTGACACTGAGAATTTCGCCGTGGAGTATATTCCAGGTAATGGTCTGGGAACTGCCGATAAAGACTTTATCCGCTATTGGCAGCATGTATTTGATATCTCCCCTGACCGTAAAGGGATCTGAAATTACCTGGGTATTGCTATTCGGGTTTGCGCTATCCTTTACCCTCAAAGCATAACCATTGTTTTTGCTCGGAGCGCCCAGGTATTCCGGGACCATCCAATTGATCGATGCCGTTGCCCCGGTTCCGAAATTGACCGTACCGATAGTATTACCCAGCGGGAAAGTCCCGCCGCCGGCTACGCCGTTATCATTGGAATATCTTACTTCTACTGAGGCGATCTTTCCTTTTCTTTCCCAGCTGATCTGTTTTTCTACGCCGGCAATAAGCCCGGCCGCTAAATCACTTACTGTTTGCGCGGAAAATGTCAGTATGCCTTTTACGGTAAAAGCTGAAGAATCTTCCACCGTCAAAACCTTAAAGTCATCCCGGGTATCCTGGATCCGGACCTTGGCTATTGGCCCGTTGGAAAGCCAGTTATCATTGACGCCAAAGGTTGCCGGAACTGTCCAGGTACAGCTGCCGTGGGTGGGATCAGGATCCCCGATAGTATGGGCATTAGCCGAGGGAACTATCGGCGTAGCGCCAAAGGTAAGCCCATCTTTAGCATAATAAACCGCGACTGTATCGATCTGGCCGGCAAACTTCCAGGAGATGGTATTGGCGGTAGTGCCGTCAACAAGCCAGACAGGATTGGCAATGGCCTCAGGATAAATCGTGCCGCAGATCACAAAAGGAAGGTTGCATTCATCTTTTGTCTCAGGCTGGGCTGGCGTTGCTGCTGAAACCCTAATTTTTACATCCTTGGAAGAAACATTTCTCGGTATAGGAACTGCCGAGCCGCTATTCCAGGGCCAAGAGTTTTCCGCTGAACCGTTTCTATTGTTATTATCTACGCTGGCCGCTATAAGTTGGTAAGTAGGATCGGCATCAGAGCCGTTTAACGAGTATTCCAATTTTACTTTACTAATATTCTGGCCCCAGCTCTTCCATTTTATATCCACGGACTCGCTGCTGTCATCTTCTATATGTACAGGTGCTCCGTTAGGGCTGGTAACTTCGATCTTCCCGAGGATCTTGAACTTTTGGGTTTTGCCGGGAGGCACTTGAGTTTCGGTAACCCCTACTGCTACGACTTTTAAGATCACATCATTGGAAACCTGATCCGGAATAGTCAACCAGGTCCAGGAACCGTTTCCGTTGCTCCCGGCAGAAACCGGCGTGGCCGTGAGTTTTTCGTCGTCAGTGCCGTCTCCGTTGTAATCCGCCCAGATATTTACCTGGGTAAAGCTTCCTTTATAGGTCCAGGAGATCACTTTGTTGGTCTCGTCCCTGGTCATGGTAGCCGGAGTATCCACCTGGATGCTTCCCTTGATCGGGAAAGGAATTGTTGACTCTCCGTAAACAAAACTCTTTACCGCTGAATTATTGTCCTGGATGCGGATCACCGCGGTATTGGTCACCGTTGGCGAAAGTGTAATTAAAGACGTATATGGCCGTGAAACAGACTTTGATATTCCTGAAGCCAATACCTGGTCTCCTCCGTCGATAAATCCGTCTGCGTCGGTGTCCAGAAGAATATCAATGGTCGAAGTCTGGTCGCCCAATATGTCTTCCCAGTCGATCTTGGGCTGTGTATTCGCGATCCACTCTTCGGTCGGCGGCTTGACCACTATCTTAGGCTTGATGGTGAAAAGGCTGGATTCCAGAACAGAAGTAGGATTATCCACATCAATAATATGTATTTTACAGTCATTGCTTCTCTGGTCAGCCAGGCCGGATTGCGCGGCCGGGGCAAAAGCCCAATTATATTTATAGGTATCGGTTCCGGCATCAACCGGGGTGACTTCGGCAATGATCGGATTGTTGGTGATGTACGGCCGCGGGTCTCCTCCGACGATGGAAAGCTCTAATCTTACTTTGCGCATATGGCCTTTAGCCTGCCAGGTAATATCTCTAGCGCCCTCGCCTACGTACCAGATATCATTCCCGGAAGAAAGAGGCGAAGTAACTGAATTGGCAATAAATCCGCCTTTAATGCTAAAGAGCGCGGATTCCTGGGCCAGCTCCGGATGTTTAGAGGGGGTGATCTTGATTTTACAATTTCCTGCGCCGATCTTGTCCGGAATGGTCCAGTTAAAATTAGCGTTGGTTTCTACTCCGGAGTCACCTTGTTCCCACGCTGTCGCGCTGGCTAAACCCGCGTCACTGGCATTCACTAATACGTTGTCTTGATAAAGTTGAATAAGCAAAGTTCCCATATCGCCCTGTTTAAGCCACTTTATAAAAGCCCCGGTCTGCCCTACTGTAAGCATATTATTTGTCGACCCGGTCGGGGATTTGATCGCAAAAGTTCCCTTGACATTGTTTTTCTTATCCGCGGGCGTCTGGTCGGAAATATCCGTGGTGTCTTCTATCCGGAAAAGGATATTATCGGATATATCATTATCCCCGGGATACCAATCAACCGAAGTATCCCCGCCGGGTATATTCTCGTTAATCGCCTTTTTCTCGCCGTCGATAATATAATAAGCTTTCAGCTTAGTGAAAGTGCCGGTGGGAACCCAGCTAAAGGTATGTTTAGCGCCAACGGTTAAATTTTTCAATTGGGTTGTATTTGTATCCAGGAGCAAGCCCCCCTTGATAATACACTTTGGGCTCTGGCCGTAAACCTCGGTAAATTTATTTGCCTGGCAAACGGCGAATTTGACATTCTGAGAGACCTCTAAGGGCACGGTAAAAGTCTTGCTGGTCTCGGTATAAGGAATATCACCGGTAATAATATTGGTAAAGGATGCCGGCGGGAAGTCGTTCTCAGGATGCAGAGGATCACCAAAATAAGTCGTGCTATATCTTATCTCTAAAGGCTCAGTGACTTTTGTTACCTGCCAGCTGATTGTGCCGCTCCCTCCGGCATTATAGGTAGTCTGGCCAACCGGAGAAGTGACGTTGATCCGGCCGACGATACGCACGGTTTTCTCGAATTTGACCTGCGTATCTTCCTCCATCACTCCTAGCCCGTTGTCGCAATAGCGGATAATTCTTATCTTGCCGTCATCAGTAATTTTTGGGATTTCGACACCGCCAACATTGGGATTGATCGTCCAGCCACAACTCAAATCACCTTCATTAGCCGTAGCGATTAATTGCTGATCCGCGCCGTTAATAAAATAAATCCTTAATTCTCCGTCTGCAAACCGGCCTTGTTTGGTCCAAGTTATAGTATTATTGGTTTGCACTTTCCAAGGCAGATTTGCCAGAGCGTCTAAGGCTACCCTGGGCTTAATTTTGAAATAATTCGTGGAAACATCACCTTTATTAGGAGCGCCGCTGACAGAGATGCGGATCTTGCAGTAATTAGATGTAGCGGCTACCCGTTTTGCTTCATCGCTGGGGGCGCTGATGTCCCATATAAAAGATGACGGAATGGCGGGAACATTATTAGCTATGGTCATTACTCCGCGGGTATCCCGCTCAAGAGCAAGATCAACATACTGCGTTCCTCCCAATGGCGTCCAGCGAATCTCATTAGTTTCACCATCCACAAACCAGGTTTCAGGATTCCCGGCATTCTTACCGGGAGAATCCAACCGCACGCTTCCCGAGATATTAAAAACACCCGCGCTGACAACGGGATCGCACTTACCAACAATAGCAGGCTCTATCTTAAAATAATAATTGCCGGCATCGGGTATATTTTTCCAGGGATAAGAATTGATATTTACATCAATCAGGTCCGGGTCATTAGTAACCGGTATTGACTCGGTATTAATCAAAATCCATGAGCCATCTGCGCCCGTAGGGCTATACTTAAAGAATAGGCCGCCGATATTGCCGGCATACTTCCACCTGACCGGGATATCCTCACCCATACTATACGCTTCGCCGCCTTTAGGCTCAAGGAGCTGGATCTGGCCTTTGATGGTAAACGGATCTGAGGTAGCCGGCGCTGCGCGCAGACCAGTTTCGGGATCAACATCGGGATTATTATCCATAATTTTGATCGTGTTAGTCGAGCGGATGCGCGAAGGCGTGGACTCCAGGATATGAAAATCCATGGATTGCGGGCCATCGTCGCCGCTGCCAGCGGTGGTCAATACATCGTAATTACCGAGGGTAAAAACTCCGGTAGGCGAATACCAGATCGTCACCCCGTATCCCAAATTGCCGTAGTTGGTCCATTTAATCTGCTCTACTTTCTCAAGAACGCCGTCTCTATCCACAAGCCAGGCATCCTGGCCAGTTTTAGGAGAATCTATTCTGATCTGCCCGATCACCCGGAAAGGCGAAGGAGAAACATCCGCAATTTCCGGGAAGGCTGCGCTGGATACTTTGACCTTAAAGTTCTTACCGATAGGCACGGTAGCGGGGATCTGCCAGCCATAGCCCAGCAAATTTCCGTATCCTAATTTGACCTCGCCGTCATATTCGCCGCTTCCGCCGTTGGTATCATACTTTATATTTACCGTAGGTACAGAAGTCGCGTCTTGGGCAGTAGCGCAATTTTCTGTTTCGGCGTCGCATACATCATAAGTCAACCAATCAACTTCAGCGGGAGTATCCCCGGGAGCGAATATCTTTAAGATCGGGTTCTGCCCGGTTGGCTTACTTACTTTGATCTTGGAAGTGATCGTGGTATTGCCCTGCGAAATATCAGAGATTTTATCGTCCGGGGTCTGGATCTTAAAGGTCACGGTCTGGCTTTTTTCAAAATTAACGTAACCTTCCGGGGGCGGCGTCTTGTCGGTGTATTTGATCGTCCAGGAATAGCTTCCCAGGGCGGAATCATAATTTTGTTTCACATAATTATTGTAGGGCGGTCCGCTGGTCGAATACTTGATATCTACCGGCCCTATTGTTCCCTTGGGGGTCCATTCGATTGAATGCTGTTCTTCCATTGTCCAAGGCGTCAGCCCGCCATCGTGCGCTTCACCAAGGAGCGCTTCATTCTTTAATTGTACCCCTCCCAGCACATCAAAACCGTATACACTAGTATCGGAAATTGTATCTAGCTTTCCGTTTTGATAGATCCTCAATTTGATATTCGTTCCGCAGTAATTCTCGTTGTTTAGCAACCATTTATACCCTACGTCTGCTTCGCCTGCCGGAACGTTATTTGCAGGGACTGTGCCTGCCATAACCGCCTCCCAACTCGAGCCATTCTTGTATTCTATGCGCAATTCCCCGAAATTGTTATTGGGAGGATCAGTGGTCCACTTTATGTATATTGTATCAAACATATTAAACGCAGGTAAACCCGTCTCGTTGGGATAGTTAATCGTGATCTTCGGCACGATATCAAACTCATTTGAAATCTTGGCTATTCCGGTAGTAAGGTTTTCTTCGGTATCTACGGCGACCAAAATCACGTAATCTTCGCCTTTATCTGTCCCCAGCGGATACCAGGTAGGAAAATCATATGTCCCTGCGCCGGTTACCTGCTTTGTTGCTATGGGCGTAGTTCCGTAGCTGGCGCCGCCGTTTGTGGCCAGCCAGGCCTTTACGGTTTTAGTGCCGATGTTTCCGGCAACCGTAAAAGAGATGTTTACCGGCGCACCCGCGCTTACTGTTGGATCAATAGCGCTCACGGAGGTTATCGCGCCTTTTATCTTAAAAGCAGTGGGGTTCTGTCCGGATATATTGGTCCGGGAATGATCGCGTACTATAATATAGGTATCCGCTGCCCCGGCAGAAATATCATCCGGGACTTTAGAATAACCTACGTTATAAGGAGTCCAGTTCCAGCTGCCATTAGTACCATCAAAAGTAGCATCCACTCCGGTGTCGCTTGGAGTAAGATATACCGGATCATTAGTCCCTTTCTTATATAATATATCTACCTTAGTTAATGTTCCTGCTACAGACCAGGTTATCGTCGGTTTCTCTGACACCCGCCAGATCAGATTAGCCGGATTGGCTATGTTAGAGATGGTTTCCTGGATGGTAAAACCTGCAGAGGTATCAAAAATGGAAGGCCACTGGGCATGCTCAACTTTGATCAGTGCTTTATTTGCCTGGCTGGCCGGAAGCACAACCTGCGGCCAGAGATAAGGCTTTTCCGTTGCCGGATCAACATCGGCATCAAGCACAACCCAATCTCCTCCTCCGAGCGTCCTGGAAACAGAAATTTTTACTTTAGGAAAAGTTCCCACCTGAGTCCAATTAACCGGCTTGTTTGTATCTCCGATTTCCCAGACTGCCGTTCCATCAGGCGCTGTAACATCTATCGAGCCCTGCACGGTAAAACCGCCGGAAATTTTAGTAATAGCGAAATCCTCGGCGATGATCTTGATTTTCCCTTGGTTTACTGCTGTCACCGGCGAGTTAGTAAGAAGCGTGCCGGCAGTCGAACTTTCGCCTACAGTCCAGTTATAAGTTTTAGGATTCTGTATGTTATCAAAGTGTTTGATCTGCACCCAGTTCCCGCCGTTATCCGAGGAAAAGTAAATATCTACTCCATGGCTTAAATTGGGGCTCGGGTTCCAGGTGATATCCATGGTTTGGCCAATATTATAGGTGGCAAGATCAGGCTTGGTTAGCTCCAATGTGCCCTGCCTTAAGACAAAATCCACCGCACTTGTATTAGAAACCTGGCAGGCTGTCTCAGCATCGTTGCTTATGACTTTGACCCGCGAAACGAAACTTGCAGGTGTTTCAGCCAAGCTGGCCACAGGCCAATCCCAGTAACCGCCGTCCGTATCTGTTCCCGCGGGCGTCGAGGCTTTAAGTTCAGTAGGATAACTATCTCCGCTGTTGGAAGAATAAAAGATCCGCACGTTCCCGTCGCTTGTTCCGCCGAAATACCCTTTTTTCTCCCATTTGATCCGATAGGTATTGCCGATAAGGCAGCTGGTGACATCATTACCGGTAGCGATATCGGTAACTCTGACATTGGAAATCTGGCCCATAATCCAGAATGCCGGGCTCTGACCTGATACCACGGAATCCGCAGTCGGCCTTTTTACCGTGCCGCCTGAGCCGTTTTGCACGTACGTTGAATTATCCAGGGTGAACTTTGTATTACTGACTTTTGTAATCTTCCAATTGCTATTTATCCCTGCAGCCGGGGTATGTCCGGAAATATTCACCCAGTCACCGGTGCTATAGCCGTGGTCTGTGCTGGCAGTGACTTCAACCAGCCCGCTGCCGCCGTTATTGGCGGAGCTGGCAACAGTAACCTCGGTCTCATACCCGGAATCAAAGGTTACCTTGATAATATTATCCGAGCCGATAACGCCTCTAGCGTTTACCACAGAAGGAATAGTCCAGCTCCAGCTCTGTTTTACTCCGTCAGCTCCGGCATCGATAAGATCAACGAGCGTATCCCAATTGCTGCCATCCGTACAAATCTGGATCTTGACTTTGCCCGCACCCGCTCCGTTTAAATTTCCGGTAGGCGTCCATTCGATAGCTTTAGTCTGACCGATTAACCAAGGGCTGGCACTGTTGACTGTACTGTCAGGTTTATTGACAGTGATCCCGCCCTTGATCTCAAAGTCTGCGTTAGAGTCATCATAACTGCGGGTCAGGTTCCTGAACTTGCCGTCATTGCCAACACTGCCTTGAGCCTGGGAACCTACCAGGTCAAAATTGTTAGCATCAACATAACTAATAGTCCAGCCTTTATTCAGATAAGTAAGGCTGCTGTTATAAATTGTTACCACTTCTCCATTGACCAAACCGTGTCCTGCGCTGGTAATTCTTATCGGCGTCTGGTTGCTGGCATTCGTGATAGTTTTCTCTGCGCCGACAACAAACTCGTCGCATTGAATACGGATTCTTAATTTATTTCCAATGACATTGATGGAACCGGGATTTAATGTAGCCAGGATATTCCAATCATAATAATCCAGTTTCGAGGATATGCCCGAGACGATCGCCAAAGGATATCCGTCGGCGCCGCTGTTTTTATCCAGCCTTAAGCTGACTTTAACCGAACCGTCGGAAGCGCTGCCGTTGGCTTCCAGTTCTTTGGCGTGCTCCCAGCGGATCCTGGGTGTCTGGCCTACGCGCAGGGCATTCGCTCCAGTTTCTCCGCCGTTAGGATAGACCATATTTAAAGGAGGCAATTCTGTCACAAACCAGCTGATACTGGAGTTAGAAGTGTCTGCTGATTCTCTGGTAACTGTAAAGGTATTACTGGCAGGGAAATTCCCGCCGGAGCTGTTTAACTGCACACGATAATTGTTCTCATCCAGGCCGGTGGTATAGGCACCGGACGTACCTGCGTTAGATACGGAAACCAGACCAAAACTTCTATTGGTGAATGTCGGTATCGAATAGCCGTCAGCAGAAACAATATTTGATGTTGTGGTGACCGGAGTCTTTCGGCCTTTCTGTACAAACGCATTATTTTTAAAAGTCACTAAATACCAGTTCACCGTCGCGGAGGTAGTCGTCCCCGCTGGCATAGTACGCGTAAAAGTCAGGGTATTATTATTGGTTACCGTGCCGTCGATCCCGTATATTCTTTCGTCGCCGTTAGTAGCCGGGTCTGCCCTGGTCCACATAACCAGGAATGATTTTGCCGCATCCACGCTGTGGAACTGGGAACTAAAATCAGTGAGGTTAATGGTTATCGTCTGGCCGTCATCCGTCGTCTCCCGGTATACCGAAGGATCCTGGTATTCCCTGGTGTTATTCATGCAGAAACTTCCCTTTTGCACTTCCACGTCGCTTTCAGCGCTGTCAAAAGAGAGCACCTGATAAGCAAGGTCAATGTTCCACGTTGGCGCAGTCTCGCTTCTTGTAATGGCCAGGTTTGTCGCGCTGGTTAAATCCGCGCTAAACAGGCCATTTTCATCAACAGCCGAATCACTGACCCACGTCCTTTGATAAATTATAGGAAAAGCCTTGCCTAAGGTTACCGAAGGGATGGTGATATTTTTGATAAGCGCCGCGGTTTCGGGGATAGAGGTGATACCTGAAATCACTTTTACTCCGGAAGCAAACTCCACGATTTGATATTCAATGGTTGTTATAGAGCCATTATTACCTGCGCTACGTCGGGCAAACAACAATGTTTTCGGGTCATCGATTGATGCCATTATATCGCAGCGTTGCCGGCTATCACTAATACCTGTGTTACTGGTACGGGTAATAAACAGCACGGTTTTAGTAAGATCAAAACCATCTCCCGCTGCCAGTTTTCCGTCACCCGCAGGTCCCAGATCAAGAGTCTTTGCTTCTACAGTATTACCTAAAGTAGTGCTGCCCCTGATGACCCTTTTGATTTGAAATGCCGAAGCATCCGGAGGGCGCCAGAATATCCCCGCTAAAAAAGAAGATAAAATAATACCGGCCAGAAATAATTTCTTATCAGTCTTTTTCATCTTTTGCCTCGCTTTTTATTTGGGCCCTTTTAAGGTCAGCGGCTCTTCGGATACCAGCGCCTGACTCTCGGTCTTTTTTGGTGCTGCTTTAATAAAAGAAATCACCTTGGCTCTGCGGTCTTCTTTTTTCTCGCCCTGTGCATTTTCTTCGATCGATTCTTCATAGCTGACCTTGACCGTATCGCCCTGGAAAAACTCGTTTAAATTTTTCTTATGTTCTACTTTTATGCTTTCTTTGGTAAACGGCAATAACATCTCGTATTCGATACCTTTTGCATTATCCCTGCCATATACGATAGAAATAGACCTTTTGGTGATCCCGGAAATCTCCCCCTGCACTTCCTTCATCGTGCTGGTAGTTTTAACCTGGGATTTTTGCCCGCCCTTTTCTTGCGCGCCGGCATAGCTCATTAAAAATAAAACCGCAATTGCCGCGAAGGTCGATCTTAAAAGATTCTTTCTGATATCCATCAAAGCCTCCTGTTTTTATTCCGCGCTGACAAATGAAAAATCCTGAGGCTCTTTTCCGGTCTTCCTCAGGATCAATATCCCTCTCATTTTCCCGTTTAATATTTCTCCCCGCCAGGCAGCTTTTCCTGCAGAGGATGTTTGCATGGTCTGCCAGGAAATTATTCCGCTGTCGTCAATAGTCTTAGAATAATGCGAATTTAAAAACCCCAGGGAATTTGTTTTTTCGGAAGTGAATGTTTCCTTGTTAAAACTCAAAATATCAAAGGACTCCTGCCCGCCATTGGCAGAGACCAATTTTACTTTCCATTCTTTAAGTATCACACTTTCCGGGCTTTCAACCGGCCTTTGGGCAGCACCGAGAGTTTTTGCTAACGCCCCTTCTTTTATTGCCTTTCCCTGTATAAAAGAAAAATAGACGATTCCCGCGCTGGCCATTAAAATCAAAAATAAGCCGCCGAAAATGAAAAAAAGCTTGTACCCTTTTGGTCCGGCCATTTCATATTTCTGGCCCAGCCCCTGGGCCTGATAAGCCTCTACCGCGTCTTTGACCCTCTTGATGAAATCTTCAGAGCCCAGGATCCCCCCGCGCTGCAATTTTTTATGGATAGCCTGGCCGTCTTCAGGCGAAAGTTCCCCGACATATTCAGCGTAGCTTTTATTGCTCAATAAACCTAAAGCTTCATTGACTGCCTGGCGCATAAATCCCAGATTTTCTTCCTGCGGGGAATTATCTCCCAAGTACATCTGATAACTGCTGTAAGGGTAATCTTTAGCCTCCTGGTGGATATTGAGCCTTTGCGGGTTTAAGTGCAGATAAGCGGTCATCTTGAGCAAAGAGCTATCTTTTTCAATCAATGCCGATTTGAACCTTTCCCGAAAAAGATGGCCTTTGCGGTCATAGCGGTTATTAAAATATTTGGTGTAATTATTATTCAACCCTTGCATAAAATCGGAAATATTCTGAAATCTTGTATTTTCTTCTCCGGGCAGGCTCTTGACCTCTTTGCCCATTTCTACCAATAAATGCAAATGATCAGGCATAAGACAGAAAGCAAAGACCTTGATATTGTATTGTTCCTGGTATTTCCTGATCAGGTCTAAAAACATCTTATAATCCTCTTTTTCCTGAAAGATGCTTTCGTTATGCTCTCCCCGGCAAGTTATCAAGTATATTGCTTCTTTTAAATGTATTCTTGGCAGCCTGGGCATTTTCCTCTTTTACCAGGCACTTTTTGTGCTAAACCTCTTTGGTGCCTGGCACTTTAGCTTCAGTTAAAAAAAAATCTCAAGCAAACAACACTTGAGATCACTTGAGGAATTTCGGCAGTCTGCCTTTCCCGGAAGCCGGGAAGCACGACTTTGCGTCCCCAGGTTACCCTGAGTTTGCCCCTTCGTATTTCCAAAAACCTACTTGTCAGAAAAAAGTATAACATACATTCGCCTATAATACAAGGCGCTCTTGGAAGAAATATTAACTTTTTTACTGCTTTTTGGTCCTGGATTATCTATTTATCTAACTTATTATCCTAAATAAACTTAAAAAAGTCAAGCTTAATTTTTTGCCCAGCCGCTGCGATGGCGCTTTCCCACAACCATTAAAGTAGCGATAACCCCAAAAACGATCCCTGCTTGATATAAAGAAAGCAGCCCTTCTACCACAGTGTCATTACTGAGCATAACTGCGCTGATTCCCAGAGAAAGATTGATCGCATAAATAAAGAAAACCGCGCCTATTGGCGGCAGACCAACATCGACTAAATAGTGGTGAAAATGGTCTTTTCCGCCATACCGGAGCCACTCAACGATATTTTTTACCTTATTTTCTTTAACCCGCATAACAGTCGTAAAAATCATATCAAAAATCGGTACCCCAAGGATCAATATCGGAACAAATAGCCTGACCATGTTGTCATGGGCCCAAGAGCCTTGCAAAGCTAAACAAGCCAAAGTAAACCCCAGAAAAGTGCTTCCGGCTTCTCCCAGAAAGATCTTGTTTCTCATATCCAGATTATAGGGTAAAAACGCAAAACAACCGCCAATCAAGCTTATCGCCAACAGCCCCAGGCTGTATTGCCCGGTATTATAAAGTATGACAGAGAAAAAAAACAGATTAATGATCGCTGAACCGGCAGCCAAACCGTCAAGCCCGTCCAGATAATTATAAGCATTAGTTAATCCTACGATCCAGAAGATTGTCAGCAACACCTCAACAATATTGCCCCAAAGATTATTAGGCAAAAACTCTATCCTTAAACCTCCGATAAAGATAACTCCCAGGGTGATCAGAAGTTGAGCGGTAAAACGGATCTGAGCACTTAAGCTTCGAATGTCCTCTATAAGTCCGAGCACCAAGATCAAGGTCGCTCCAATCAAAATCGGTAAGATCGATCCCAGCGTCGGAGCTTCAGACAACAAAGGCAACATTATTAGTGCCGCGTAAATCCCCAATCCTCCCAAAAGCGGGGTAACATTATGATGGATCTTTCTTCCGCCGGGGTAATCAAGAATCTCAAATTTAAAAGCCAGCTTACGGATGACTGGAATGCTGACCAGGGTAATCAAAAAAGAGAACATCCCGACCATAAATGACTTCATTATTTAAACCTCCCTTATTTAATCTCCCGCAACATACGCACGGATTTGAAGCCTTCGGCGTATTTTACCCGCCCCTGAAAACCGCGGAAATTTGCGCAGGACCTGGCGCTTTCCAGAATGGTCAAATTCTCGATCTTTGTCCTGTTCACCTGCGAAGCATGCAGCTTCAAAAGTTCTAACTTCTTATCCAGGACATCCTCGATATCCACAAAAATATCCGGCTCAAAATGTTGTGTGCTGGGCACTTCATAAAAAAGCACTTCTTTGATATAACGCGTAGCCGAAACCGCAGCCTGGGCCGCGGCGCGGTGGTCCTGATGCACATCCGCCCAGAAATTAAAGAAAACCACTTCCGGATTAACATCCGCTATAACTTTGTCGATCTTAACGATCAGTTCCCGGGTACAGCCCAGCTCGGTGTCTTGGTAGCCTCCCCAATATAACCCCTTGACGCCTATAAACTTTGCTGCCTCCTCCTGTTCACGCTTTCTGATTTCTGAGTCTCCTCCAAAAGCCCCGTCAGTCAAAATCATCAAATAAACATTGTTGCCCGCCTGGGCATACTTGATCAAAGAACCTCCACAGCCGATCTCAATATCATCCGGATGCGGCCCGATCGCTAAAATATTCATGAATTACTCCTCTCGATTTCTTCCCTCGTTTATTTTAACCTTAAACTCACTACAGAGAAAGCAATATCTTTCTTGATTCCGGCCCGTTATTAAATAACAGGTCAATGATCGACATAAAAGGCACAAACGGTTCATAACACTGCTTATACTGAGGATGTAAAAAATCCTGGTAAATAAGCTTGATATTTTCTTGAGCAAAAAGCTTCTCATCAAGATAACCTCTTCCCCCTGTTCCGGAAAGGTAAGTGTCAGCTTTAAGTTTCTTGCAGATATCAATTATCCGCTGGGCACTCATACTAAACACACCCAAATCAGACTCAAAAGTTATTGGAGCGTCTATATATAGCTCTTTTAAGACAAACCGGATGATCTCGATGTTCAAGTCTTTTAAATAGACCCATTGCCGGCCCAAAGCCTCTTCGAAAAAAGGATAATACTCCTTAAAGAAAGTCGCCCGGCCATAAGAGCTTCTCAGGCTGGCCAAATGCTTTCTCTGCCAGGCCACCTCATTATCTATCTTGACGTCTCTTATATTCTGCCTACCCTCTCCTTTGGAGATAACCGGAACGGTAAGCCAGCTTGAGCCGTCTTTAGTCCTAATCTTGTTGCGATTCTGAAATTCCCTTTCTTTATACTGGACATTGTCTAAAAAAACGAAATTGTCGCTTTTAATTATTTTTTCGAAATATCCTAACCAAGGCATGTACTGCGGCTGATGCACGGCTATGATCATCTCTGTTTTAACTTTTTAACAAATATGGGATTAGTGATCACCAGCACATCCGGCCCCTGGATCTCTAACCGGTAATAAAAACTCCCCTCTTCCGAAGCCTGTTCATCAAGATAAACAATATCCAAAGGAGCTGTGGCTTCAAATGTATTAACTAACTTGCCGCTACGAATTAATTTTATCTTAAAGAGCTGCGGCTGTCCATTTAAAAAATCCGCTTTGATCCTGATTTGCGGTTTTTTCAAAACATTAAGTTGCTCACCCATGATCTTATCGGCCCCCTCTTGAGAATCGCTTACGCTGAATTTGTTCAGAGTAAATTTACTCGAGTTTTTTCCTAAAGCCGCATACATCCTGCCGGTTTTCAAAGCTTTAAGGCACTCCTCCTGATTTAAAACATCTACCAGCAGAACAGTCCTCAGGTCTTTGAGGTAATCTTCCAGGTTTCCGTCGGAGTCAAAACTCAAAGCCCCGATGGCCCAGGCCGGCGAGTTTCTTTTTCCGGCGCAATAATCTTTAAGCAGGCTGTCCCAGATCCCGCTTATTTTGCCGACGGTTTTAAATCCTTCAAAGAATACGGCAAAGCCGGTATAATCCCGGGACGACAAAAGATCCAGCGAATGTTCTTCGGTGCGGATGGAAACTGCCCCCTCTTTTTCCACGTTCCTGGCTTCGGGATGAGCCCAAAAGGTCAAACCGGAATGTCGCTTGACATAATCAATATAATTCTGGTAAGGCTTGATCCCGACGTCGCCGCGATACTGATCAAAAACGTAAAAACGAAAAGGAAAATTGTTAACTAGAAACAATATCGCTAGGACGATAAGCAGCATCCCCAATCGCTGAGAACTTTTAGAGCCCGTTGCCAGTTGCTCGCCCAATTCATTTTTATAGTCACAGGTCCTTTTACCCAGGCAGAAAATTCCCGCAGCCAGAAGTATTATTGGCCAGAACAGAATTAAATTTTTTAGGCTAAATGGCTTAGCCAGACCAAGCCGGTTGCTTGCGACCGGTAAATTTTCCAGCTCTCGGGCATCATTCAACCCGATAGTGATAATATGTTTATGCCAATCCCTGATCTCTAGATTAGAATGAATTAAATCTCCCTGCCAAAAATAGAAAGGCGCTGATTCCACCCCCGGAATGATCACTAAGTCCGGATTAATCTTCTGGATCTCCTTAAATTCACGGATATAGCGCTGGGCCCCGTATTTAATGACCGAGCCGTCTTCCACAGTCTTTTTAAGAATATTCCGCAAAGGCCAGATCCCGTATTCCCAGCGCATCAGATCGCGGTCGGTAATGACCACGGCTTTGAAGCCCTGATCCCGGCAAATACTCAGGATTTGAGGTATAGTATATTTTCCGTCGCTGACTTTAGAACTGATTTGAATAGCCACAGGCACCTGGACCAGCTCAGCGGCGAACAGCTTCTGGCTAAAAAGTATTAAAAACAGCGCTGTAACTATTTTTTTAATTAACATTCTTCTCTTTAAGAAGCTCCTGATAGATAGCGGAAATCTTTCTGACCATGTCCTCAGCCTTAAACCTGTCCTTAACCCAATTTTTGCCTGCCGCGGACATAGAGCGCAATCTTTCCGGGTCGAATAAAAGATTATTAATGGCCAATGCTAAGGCCGCGGGTTCACCCGGCCAAACCAAAATACCGGTTTGCCCATCCCGGATCATCTCAGGTATACCCCCGACTTCACTGGCTACAACCGGTATACCCAAAGACTGGGCCTCAAGCAAAACTATTCCCACCGCCTCATTAAGCGAGGGCAAAACCAGAATGTCCATAATAGACATAATATCCGCGATATCATCCCGCCACCCCACAAAAACGATTTTTTCCTTTAAACCCCAGAAAGACACCTTTTCCTCCAGCTCCTTGCGCAAGCTCCCTTCTCCTACCAGGATAAAACGCTGCAAAAGATTATTTTCCAAACATAACCTTGCGGCCTCAACAAAAAATTGCGGACCTTTGATCGGCTCCAGACGGCCGACATAACCGATAACTTTCTCCTGGCTGTTGATATTCAGGCTCTCTTTTATTTTAGCTGTATTATCCGGTAAAAATCCGTTCAACTCCAATCCCATATATACTAAAACCGATTTTTTTTCATTCGTAACTTTAAATTTAAGGTAATCGATTTTTTCCAACTCGGTCAAAGCTATGACTCGATCAGTAAATCTGGCCAAAAACCTTTCGATCCCAATCACCAACTTTGAAAATATTGAATTAAAATAGCCATAAAAATTATGGCCGTGGGGAGTATGAATAATTATCGCAACGCCAGCCAGGCGGCCGGCCAACCTGCCTAAAGCTCCGGCTTTAGCGGTATGAGTGTGGATAATATCAAATTTTTCCTTTTTAAACATCCGCAATAGTTTCACAAAAGCAAGCCAGTCATTCCAAGGGCTAATTTCCCTCTTTAATTCCGGAATAAAAGTGATCTTACCTCTAAAAGCGTCGAAGAATAAATTAGTTTTCCCGGTAGGATGGCTGGTCAGCCCGACAAACACCTCCAGCTCATAAATATCAGGATCAAGCTTCTGACAAAGAACACGCAGCACATCAGGAGAGCCCCCCCAGTCCATACGGGTGATCACTTGAGCGACTTTTATTTTTCTCATTTTAATACCTGTAAAGTTCCGTGCAGCGGCTACAGACCGGAAAAATCTTGTTCGACCTTAAGATTTCGCGAAATTTCCTTGCCTTTTCATTATTCCAGATACGAACGAATTTTTCTTCTTTGATATTGCCGAAAGAATAACCGGAATTCAAACAAGGCCTGACCTGCCCGTCCGGAAACACGTAAGCCACCAACCAGGGACTTAAACAACGGCAGTTCCCGCCTGGCGGCTGGTAACAGGAATCATGGTAATACTTTTTCAATTCATTTTTATTAAAATTTGGATAAAAATCAATGCTGAAAGTGTGCGGCCTGGATAATATCTGGGCTCTTTTTTCCTCAAGAATATCCGGTTCGATCCCCGGCTCAAAAACAAAACCTTCCCATTCTTTGGACGATGCCCCCAGGACATGGTCAAATGCTTTTTGACTCTCCAGAGCAGCCCGGTCAAGAAAGATCAAGTTATGAAAAGTCAATGAATCCGCCCGGGCTTGATCGGCGACCAAAAGCATCTGTTCCAGATGCCGGTAATTATCCCGGTTGATCGTACACTGCAGATTGATTAAAGGTTTAGTTCTTTTTAACAAGACTTTATGGACATTGACTTTTTTGATGCCGTCCATGATCCGCTGGAATAATCCGGGCAAGCCGCGGATCTGATCATGCAGCAAAGCATCACCGTCAAGCGAGATATTCAACTCGTCCAAACCGGATTCCACCAATGACGAAGCCACATCGGCAAGCAAAGAACCATTAGTAATCATCAGACAATGCATTTTTTTGCTTTTAATGTAACGCACCAGGTCCAGGCAAACCGGATACAAAAGCGGCTCTCCGCCAAAAATGGTGATCGACGGCCGGCCCGCAACCGCCAGATCATCCAATAGTTTTTTGTATTGCTCCAACGGCAATTCTTCTTTAAGCGTTTGGCCGCTTTCTTTTCTAGTCACCCCGGCCTCTCCCCACTGGCCGCACATCTTACAGCGCAGATTACAGCGGTGGGTAAGAAACAACGTCACCGATTCCGGCGGTCCGGATAAACCGTCCTCAAGAGCGTAGGAAAAATTTGCCCCCAGCCTGCGGCAGAATACACCAAGAGCGTAGCCCGGTTGTTTTAATGCTTTAGATAAAAATCGCTTTAAATTACGGAGGGGCAGCATATTTAACTTTGTAAGATCTTTATCATCCGGGAGAGTTCTTTCTCTCCCAGGGCCGGATAAACCGGCAGGGTTAACAAATGTTGAGCGAAATAGTTAGCCTGGGGAAAATCCTGCGGAAGATATCCCAGCCGGAACATCTTATGCAGCGGGCTGAGGTACATCCGCGAGCTTTCAAAGCCCGCGCGCCATAATTTATTTTGTTTTTTCTCCAGATTTTCCTCGGTTTCGAATAAAACCGGAAAACGGTTGTAAACCGGATAAATGTCAGGCTTAATCTCAGCCAGCCGTAAACCCGGCAAATACTTAAGCCTATTAAACAAATATTCGCCATTTCTGTTCCTTGCGGAGAAAAAATCAGCGCTTTTGCGCATTAATACGGTACCTAAAGCCGTACCTAGGCCGGATAATCGCTTGACCGTAAAATCATCAGGCGGAGCATTCTCTTTAAAACCAGCGGCTAAAGAATTAACCCAATTATAGATATAAGGATTAGTCCCCATAACCGAAAAACACATTTTTTCTCCCAAGCCGAATTCCTGAAAAACCCGGTATTCTGGCGAATGGCGTAAAGTCTTACCTATTTCTCCGGCCAGAGCCTCATTATCCGTGGCGATCGCCCCACCTCCTAAAACAGAGAAGTTCTTGCCTCGGTTAAAACTAAAAAAACTGATCTGGCCGAAACTCCCTACCGCCAGATCGTTGACCCGGCCACCTTGAGCTTGGCAGCAGTCCTCGATAAAACAAACTTCCGGAGGGATCATAGTTTTTAGAGCAGCACTATCATGTATGGGGATACCGAACATATGCACCGCGACTACCGCCAGGGTATTATGGGAAATCGCTCCAGCCAGGAGCCGGCAATCCAGGTTAAAATCTTCCAGGGAAATATCGACTAAGACCGGTTTCAAACCCGCTTTTTTTACGGCCACCACCAGGCTTCCCGCGGTGTAAGCCGGGATCACTACTTCCCGGCGCTCTGAGCTGGATTTCAAGGCCACTAAAGCCAGATAAAATGCTGCCAGTCCTGAATCCGACAGATAAACAAATTTTTTGTTAGTTTGAGAAGTTATGTACTCAACAAACTTATCCGCGCTGGTATCCCAGTTCACAAAAATCGCCTGCCCAATATCTCTTAGGGTTACTGCGGGCCGGATAATCGGAAATTTTCTGATCATTTTTTCTTGGCCTCAATTAGGATGATCGGAGCCCAACTTTTGCAAAATCCTCCTAAATAATTCTTAGAGACGATCTCCAGCCCCAGCTCCTCCAGAATCTCGCTTACCTGACCCGAGCTATAGGTCTTTAAAGGAAATTCCTTGGTCGTCCGGTCATAGAAAGGAGCTAATTTGTACTTCAAAATTAACAAGCGATTTTGAGAATTACGGAAATCAAAGATCAGCCGGCCATCATCTTTGGCCACCCTTTTCATTTGGGCTAAGGTTTTCTTGACTACCTCTATTGAGGGCATATTGAAGAAAACGTTGATGCAGATAACGGCGTCGAAATATCCGTCATTAAAAGAAAGTCTAGTGGCATCTTCGACCGACAAATAAGCGTTTTTTGCGGCCAGCCGAATCTTCGCCCGGGAAATCCTGACAGAGGAATTATCCACTCCCCATAAACCGATCCCGGGATTAGCCTCAGAGACCTGAGCCAAAAAAAGCCCTTCTCCGCAGCCGACTTCCAGGATCCGAGTAGGCGCCCAAACACAAAGCTTTAGTGCCGCCATTCGGATCTTATCCTGCCAGAAACCGGAAGAGTACTCTCCGCGTTCCTGCGGTTTGGAAACCAAACGGTGCAACCAGTAATAGATCCCGGTAAGCATTAATTATTTCCTTTGCGTTAAAAAACCAAGAGCGGTTTCCACGACTTCTGCTACGGTAACGTCTTTAAAGCATTTCATAGAGTCGCAGCTGTACCTGTCGCACGGGGCACAGTCAGCTTTCTTGTAAACTACCGCAGCCTTTTGAGAGATATTCCGGGGATCGAACCGAGTCAACTGCCCGGGACCGAAAATAGCGACCTGAGGTGTTCCCATCACCGCAGCGATATGCATGGTGCCGGTGTCATTCGATATAAACAGCATACACCGTTGAATAAGCGCAGCTGTTTCCTGAATTGAAAGTCTCCCCATCAGGTCAACCACAGGATACTCTCTGCCGCGGCACAATTCGTTCGCCAAAGCCTTTTCTTCTGCGCCGCCGATGATCACGAATACGCCGGGACGGGCCGCATGTATGCCGTCCATTAACATACGATAGTGTTCCAGAGGCCACCGGCGAGACGGCATGCCGCCCGGATGAATGCCGATTAGCACATTACCGGGGTTGATGCCGCGCTCCTGTAATATCCGCCCTACCGTTTCGCAAAACTCCTGCCCGATATCCAAACGGATCGTCCGGTCAGTTACCTGCGCTCCGACTGCCGCGACCATATCAATGTCATATTCCATTTCGTATTTACTGCCGGGCTCTATTTCAGCAACCTTGATTGCAAAAAAGAATCCCCTTCCGTTAGTATCTTTCCCCGCTAATATTCTGCCGTTGATACAAGAAAACAGCACAAACATCTTTATAACCCCCAGCCAGCTGACCATGGTGCGCATGTTTACGACCAGATCATATCTGCTGCGCCGCAGGTTACTAAGGACAGGCAAAAAATTCAAAAGATGCCGCTCGCATATATACACATGATCACAAAGGCCATACGATCGTACCAGGCCTGCGCAGCGGCTAACAACCAGCATATCGATCATTGCCTGGGGATATTTCTGGCGCAATGCCCTCAATGCCGGCTGTGCCAACAGAAGATCGCCTATTCCTCCCAGATCTACCACAAGAATCTTTTTGATATTAGTTAATTCCATACACATCCTTCATTATCTTCTTTACAGCAATAAATACCTCATCGACAGTAATCGATCCCATGAGACCGGTTTCTTTTCTAATTACAATAGCCTGCTTCCCCCGGGGCCAGAAACGCGTTGGATCTGTCGGCCCCATCATGGACACAGTCGGAACTCCCAAAGCCGCAGCCACATGAAGCGGCCCTGAATTATTGCAGATCAATAAACTGCATCGCGACAAAACAAACACAAATTCCTTCATGCCGGGATAAACAATTTTAACCTGGCTGTTCCCGATGCCGTATACGATATTCTCGACCAAAACCTTGTCCGAAGGTCCGCCTACCACTATCAATTCCACCCGGTACGATGAAAGGATCCTTTGCGCTAATTCAGAAAAACAACCGGGGCTCCATCGCTGCGACGGGAAATAACCGCCGGGATGCATGGCGATCACCATAGGGTCTGCCTGGCGCTCACACGACCGGTCTATCAAGGGCTCACGAACGCTAACCGGTACGCCCAACGCTGCCACCAGCGCCAGATGAAGACTGACCATATCCTGCGCTCCCTGTAAAGGATCCACAGACAGACTAAAAAACAATTCCCGCCAGCCGCCCTTGAATCCAATACAAACAGGGGCTGCGCTTGCAGCTGCCAAAACCGCTGATTTCAAACGCCAATCGCAGAGCATATCGATAACCATATCATACTGTTCATTACGCACAACGCGCATCGTTGATATCATTTCACCCAGAATCAATACCCGTGAAATATGTTTTATCAAACCCGCGAATTCCCGCAATTCCGGCTTAATCAGCACATCGATCCGCGCCTGCGGATATTGCATTCGCAGGTTATCAATAACCGGCAGCGACAAAACAAAATCACCCAAACGGTCGATACGGATAATAAGTATCTTCGCAACTGCACCAGTAACGGGCTTGCGCGGCCGCAAGACAGTTTGTAACAAAAAAATCAGCGGAACGCGCATAAGGAAATATATGACAAGCAAAACATTCTTTATCATCGCGCCTTTCGAGCAATAACTATAAATGCTTCCGTACATAATCTGCCGGTAACCATGGACACAAAACGGCTGATCACGTCGAGCGCTTTCCTTTTCCACTCGATGATCCCCCCATCAGGCGTGATCTGAGTTACGTAGAAACCATTCGACTCAAGCAGCGCTTTCAGGCTGCCGGGGCTGAAATGGCACAAATGCAATTCGCGGTCCGCCGGATCGAACAAATGGAACCGCTTGAACCGTACTAGCCTGTAAAAGAATTGAAAAACCGTATTATCCAGATTCGGCACTGCAATAATGAGGATGCCGTCGTTTTTGAGTATCCGGTGTGCCGCGCGTATTACCTGCTTCGGATCAGGAGTATGTTCCAGATAATGCCACATGGTTAAGCAATCAAAAGACTTATCGGGAAATGTGCTTTCGGCAAGTCCGCCTTTGAATACCTCGATCCCCAAAGCAGTGGTGATATGGCTGACGGCGAACTCCGAGATCTCAGTTCCCCGCACATCCCAGCCGCCTGCTCGAGCGCGTTCCAAAAATAGCCCTTCGCCGCAGCCGACATCAAGCAGCTTTCCCTTACGCGCTGTCTTCCGATTCACCACATCGAGCCGCTCATCCCACATGCGAATACGAGCTAGCCGCTCCTTGAACCAAGGTGCATAATAATCAGATGAATAATTCTCTGCCAGCTGCTGGCTAGACGGAAGCGGATAAACAAACGCAAAACCACAATTATCGCACAGCATTACCCTGAATCCGTCCCTGCAATACTCCCTGACCCTGAATAACCCGCCTGAGCACACATCGCATGGCCGGTCCATCTTCTCAACCCTCAGCGCAGCCCCATATACAGCTTCCAAAACATCAAGATGCCTGGCACAGGTATAGAAAGATTCAAACCGCTGCCTGCCTGCAGCAGCAAACACTAGCTGTTTGCCGCTATTCTGCATCAAATCGATGATCGCTCGGGTAAGAGCATCCGCATCTGCAGCCGAAACCACGACTCCCGAAACGCCATTTTCTACAATCTCTGGCAATCCACCGGTATTCGATACAATCACCGGCACACGCAGCGCCATGCCTTCAACCGCGACCCTGCCGAATCCTTCTCCGATAGGCCCACGGGGCGTATTGATAATCACTGAAGGAACAACCAGTATATCAAAACCCGCCATGACATCGAGGATATCCTTTCGAAAACCCGTCAGAACACAGACACCTTTCAACCCTTCGCTTTCTATGCTTTGATCAAGCACACGCAAATATTCTTTTTCCCGCGAATCATCCGCGGTGATGCCCCCGACAATTAGAAAGCGCGCGGACGGTATCTGCTGACGGACCTGCGCGGCAGCTTTGATGAAATACTCAAATCCTTTCAGAGGATCGATCCTGCCTACCGCGCCGGCAATGATACTATCAGCCGGAAATCCGTACAACCCCTTCAGATCAACCGGATTCACCGATGTGGCCATGTCGACCGGATTGGGAATGATTGCCATCTTGGCGCAGCCCTGCTGCGCCGCGCAGAATACTTTCACTGCGGCGCTCGACACCGCGATGGTCCTGTTCGACGACCTGACAAACCACCGGTCACGCCAACTGAACGGAAAAATTACCCGCAGGTGCCCGATATACTGGATCCCCGCGCACAAACTTGCAACCGCGGCCCTGATATCGAGGCAATTCACGTGGACCAGTTTAATGGAATTCTTCTTTATGAACCGGTATAAACCATATACAAGACCGATATTCGACAGAACACCGGTACGTTCGAAGACCGCGACCTCAATGCCCAGAGCCTTAACCTCCTCGACAAATGGCCCTTGCGCATAACAGACGACATACGGCTTCCATCGGGTGCGGTCGAGATTACGCAAGACGGTCAGCAAAGAAATTTCGCCGCCGCCCATATACGAAAACGGATTGATAAATAAAATAGGGATCATTGGCCGAAACGCAATTTTAAAAGGGTCCACAAAGCGATCACCCCATCCTTCCAGCAGATCTTCTTCCCTTCTTCTCTGGTCCGGGGATTGTACGATATCGGGATCTCAACAATAGGTATATGTCTTTTAAGTATCTTTGCCGTAACTTCAGGGCAAAATTCAAAACCCCGGCAAACCAAACCCAGCGACAGCAAGAGATCAGTCTTAAACAGTTTATAACAAGTCGGCTCATCGGTAATACGGGATCCGTAAAGAATGTTTGTCACCAAACTCAGCAGTCTCCCCCCCCAATAATAGCGGGCATAGGAATAGGCGTTGCCCGACTTTCTGATCCGCGACCCGTACACGACCGCTGCTTTGCCGGATAACAAAGGCTGCATTAACGCCTTATAATCCCCGGGGTCGTATTCGCAATCGGCATCCTGAATGATCGTGTATGTGCCCTTGACCTCCTCAAGACCTCGCCTGATCGCCGCGCCCTTGCCCTGACTGAGCTCCTGGCGAATATATAAAACCGGCAGCTGCGTATCCTTCACCGCTGCGGCGGTGCCGTCAATAGACCCTGAATCGACTACGATGACCTCGAAACTAAAATCAAAATGCTGCTCAAAGATCTTCTTCAAGATCGCGCCGATGGTCTTCTCTTCGTTGTACGCCGGAATGATCACGCTTAGATCCATACGGATATACCCCTGCGCTCAGCGAGCGCGCTTGACCCGATACACAAATGTTTGAGGCGTAATATCTGTCACATATGCCAGTTCAAACATATCCGGGTATGCCCGCACCAGCGGATTCAAGTATTGCCTGGCATCATCGCGATATATCTTATTCTGGTCGATAACCAGATAATCCGCCTTATTGGCCATAATATACTCGTATTGTGCGGCAGTATCAAGAGTCCTTAAGAATTTCAGGCCTTTGAGCCCGGAGGTATACACATACATCCAACTCGGCCGCCGTGATACGATTATGCTGTTTTTCGAGACATGATCTTTGAGCCAATCACCGGATCGCACAAAAGACTCCTCTACAGGGCTGTAAGGATGATACTTGTCTTGACGATTCAACCAAATATCCCCCATAATACCCGATATGATGAATAATCCCGCCAGCGAATAAAATAGAATCCTTTTAGGAGCGACACTTCTTATTGCCAAGACAAGGTAATACATCAGAAAAACCAGAATCGGCACAAGATATCTTGCACCGTGATGGGTCCAGGAAAGATAAAACAGAAAAAAGTAAACGACTACATATGTATCCCATAATTGCAACCCCTCTTTTCTTAGTTTCAGGATAAATCCCCATACCAGCAGTGCCGCTAATATGCAGCCGAAAGCGAATTTAAAAACAAAGATAAGATCATGCGGATCAATAGAATTAACCCAGGGATAAAAGAAAAGATCGGGCAATTCCTTCCCGATTGTCGCGAGCAGATTATATGCCCATCGGTGTACAAAACCCAACAAGCCACTGGTCCGAGAAACAAACTCCTTGGTGTATGCCGATGTACCAAAAATTACGTTAGCCCCCGCCCACGGGGCCAGGATCAGAAAAAACAACAAAGAAGCAGAACTTTTTTTAAAATCCTTTTTAAGCAAAAAGAATATAAAAACTGACAGAATCAAGCCCATCCCGATTAAACGGATATAACAGACAAAAGCAAGAACAACCGCAGATATAAAAAAATATCGGTTAAACACGCCTTTTGCTTGTTGATAACGAGTCAGAAAATAAATACTGGTAATCGAAAAGAGCGTATACGGTATTTCAGTAAGGATTGCCCGAGAATACATACAAATCAGCGTATTAAAACTGAACATTGCCAGTAATAAAACTTCCGATTTTTCATAAAATAGCTTGGGGTAAAAATATGCGAGGCTGAGTAATAAAGCCAGGGTCAAACAAATACTGAATAATTTTAATACCAGATAATTCCCCGGAAAAAGATAAATAAAAAACGATAATAAACGAGGGTAGAAAGAAGGATAATAATTAAGCGGGGTAGCCACCGGTCCGGTAGTACAGATACCCCCTCTTCCCTGTGACAAGGATTGAGCCATGTTAATATAAATTGAGCTATCCTCGTTCAGCGGTAGAAGCGGATTTAACCCTTTAAAATAAATAATTCCGGATACAATAAAAATTATAAAAACTATTGTATACTTCCTTACCCGCGCCATAATTATGTTTTCTTTCTTAAAACTAGCCCAACGGCCGTTTGCAACGTGCCAAGATAATCTTCCAGATAAATATCCCCGTTATCGATTATCACGTTACGATCAAAACCGGTTTCTCCGAAAAATGACTCCGGGCACCGAGCGCCGACAATTTCAGCTTCAACCGATTCATAAAGATTCCCAACATCGATATTGGATTCTAGCAAACAATTATCTCGAGGGATATTAAAATCTACGGTAATAACCAACAGCCCCCCGGGCTTTAATACCCGGATCAACTCCGATATTATTTTTCTTTGCCAAGCCTTGTCCTCGGATGACTGGGGCACTATTTTATCGTTTGCCTCGATCTTTGCTCTGCAATGTTCCAGAACAGACAAACAACATACTCGGTCGAAAGTGTTATCCGCAAAACTCAAATTGCCCAAACTTTCCTTTTTGTATTCGATCTTGCGCCTGCATATCCTGGCAAGTTGCCTATCGATCCCGTGCCATTCGACGTCCTCAAAAAGGTCTACCCCCGTCACATCTATGTCTAAATCAGCCATGAGATACTGCACCGGAGATCTGCCGCAACCGGCATCAAGAACCGATATGCCTGCTTTCAGTTTCAAATTTATTAACGCCCACGGATATTCCCAGTATTTCTTGTATCCAAAAGGTCCAGCGCCGATATAACTTTCCAGTCGCCGCATAACCCGGGTAAACAGCGAAGAATCTTTTTCAGAGCGCAACGCGTACGAATTATTAAATGCCGTCTTAGTATCAAGATCTGACAGAATCAACGGGGTATTCTTAACCAGAAACCGGGTCGCAAATCTGCGAGATATGCTGGCATTTGCAAAAATATTCTTATTCCTCAATATAAAATTGACTATTTTTAGCTTAAGCATTGTATTTGGCTGTCTAATGCCTCTATAGCTGCGAAAACCTCGGACGGCGATAATTCTTTCAAGCACTTCATATCATATGGGCAAAAAAACTTTTTAAAATTATAACACGGGCTGCAGATCAATGTCTTTTTTACGATCCGATAAGACCTTGTCCACGGCGCATTTTTTTCCGGCAAGGTCGGCCCGAAAATTGCCACCACGGGAATTTTTAACGCCGCGGCTACATGCATAAACACGTTGTCGTTGGTAAGTGCCATTTTACTAAAAGAAATAGCAGCGGCGGCTTGCTTCAAAGTCCATTGTCCGGCAGTGTTATAGACGGGCCCAGCGGATATTTTCTTAATATCTTCGCATAACTGCCATTCATCGACACTTCCTAAAAGTAGTACCGAAAATCCCCTTTTAATTAACCATTGAGCGACTTGCGCGAAATGTTCTTTGGGCCAGCGTTTAAAAATCTGCGTTATTCCCGAACCGGGAGCCATGACTATCAGTTTATTCTCAATGCCTTTCTCTGTCAGCTCACGGCGGATCCCTGACTTTATCTCTTCGGGAAGAAAAAAAGAAATATCCTTGTCCTCAACAGGGACACCGATCTCACGCAATAAATCGAGATTTCTTTCCACCTCGTGTTTGCGCGGTTCGACTTTTATTGTATGCGTGTATAAAAAGCCCTCAAGCCTTCCTCTCTCGCCGACGTGGTATCGGCAGCCGCAAAAGAAAGAATACAGAGTCGCCCTGATCGGATCAATACCAACCATACAAACAAATAAACTGGTTTTATTTCCGACTTTTACAGCTCGAGAATGCTTCAAGATATCTTTGAGCCCTCTATCCTGCTGTTCGATTATAACGTCAGCCCACGGAGAGCCTTCCAGCGCCTGTTTTGAACCGTTCGGATTAACCACAACGCAAATCTGAGCAAGCGGGAAATTTCTTTTTAAATTCTTTAAAACCGGTGTCAAAAGTATCACATTCCCGATCCCGCCCCAGGCCAAGACTACTACCCGCTCGATGGATTGTTTCGCCAGATCGATCCTGGAATACCTAAAAAGAAATACCCGGGTAATAAACCAGCATATGCTGCAGATCAGCAAAGTGATCAGCCGTGATATTTTTTCAAACATCCGTTTTCTCCCTGCCCTTAAACGCGAAAAGCACCAGCCCTGAACCTAATCGATCAAAAAGTTTAACCTTCGCTGTCTGGCGCCGTAAATCTTTTTTAAGTAACCCGGCTTTATTAACACAATACGCCCTCATATCTTCATCTTTATTTAATGGCTGTGCGGCAAGCTTACAGAAATTATCCCTATACCTTTTCAGAACATCCTTGAGCCTCTTCGGGAACAAGTCGGTAAACGCCGAGATAAAACCCCGGGCATAATATTTGAAATCATTCCAGCCATCGGCATTCGGAATAACATAAGCGGACGCAAAACCTGTTTTTCGCGCGAGCATATTCAATTCTTTCGCTGAAAATGGGATTTCCAAATCGATATCCCAGGTTTTTGTGATTTTACGGAAAAACATTACAAACCGGTACCAGGGGCTGTGGGCGTTTGGTACTCCTATAAAAACAAACCCGTCTTTCTTTAACAGCATTTTATGGTAACTAAGACACTTTTTCCTGTTTTCACCTGTGAAATGCTCAAGCAATCCGCCGGAAATTACGACGTCAAAAGAACCTTTTATCGCGCCAGGAGGGGTATCCAGACAATCCGCATTGACAAAACCGGCCAGACAATCATACATCTTGTATATATTTCCGGCTCGCTCTAAGGCCTTTTCATTAAAATCTACTAAGGTGACCGCCGCGCCTAAAAGACCGAAAGTAAGGGCAAGAGTACCTGTCCCGCATCCAACTTCGACTATATTTAATTGATCAATAGGGATACCCTTGTTTTTAATGATCATCGCGGCTTCCTGCCAACCACGCGAGACAAGAGCGTTCTTTATCCTGGTGTCCATTTCAAATTTAGATAAGCCTGTTTGCGGATCCCATACTGACTTCCGGGTTCTGGTGATCATCGATTTTTTCCTGCTAATTTCTAAAAGCAAATATCTCTCCGTAATTTTTGATGCTCTCGACCGCTTCGCCTTTAGTGTTTTGGATAGTATAACCGCTATTTCTCAACAAAGAAACGATGGTTCGATCGGCAGAGTCATAATCATCCCAGGCCAACGGATGGACTTCAATGAAAATAGCCCGGGGATACCCCTTACTCCTCTTTAAAACATTTATCGCCCCCAATAATACTTGAGCTTCATATCCTTCGACATCGATTTTTATGATGTCCAGTTTTTCCTGAGCGAAAAAATCATCCAGGCGGATACAATCAACTTCTATCCCCTGGTCATTTTCGGGGCTTTTCCCGATCACCCGTGAGATAGAAATACCCTTGGCAGCAAAGCTTAACTTGCCTTTTACCTCACCTACCGCTGCGCCCGTTATATTTAGTTTGGAATTGATCTTATACAATTTAACCCGGTCTTTGAGGGCGGCAAGGTTATTCGGGTCAGGTTCAAAAGCGACGACTTTCCCGGAAGCCCCTACTCTTTTGGTAAAAGCAAAGGTATAAAAACCCAAATAAGCGCCAACATCAGCTATCGTATCGCCCGGGCGCACATAGCTCATGATCTTTCCCCAGACATCTTCCTCATATTGGTCGGTATAATGCCTTAACTCGTAGGGTAAATATATAATATCGGTTTTGTTGATCACCCGTTTTAAACCCTTTTTATAGACCGATCGCAGGAATCGCTCGTAGGCCGGCGTGATCAAATTCCAAAAAGAATCCAGTTTACGCAATAAAGGCAAATGGCGTATTGTCCTGGCGCATTTCTCTAAAATAAACATTTTTCTCTCCCGGTCCTAAACTTCAGATATGTAAATATGCCTTTTAGTTTACCGAGTAGCGCATAAATAGATTCTGTTAATTTGCGCGGCTTTCCGTGTTTGATCCCGTACAGAACAATCGATAAACACCCTGGCGTAGTATCATCACCCCAGATCAGCTCGAAAAAGATACAGATGACCTTTTTAAAACCCTTAATATGTTTCAGCTTGACATAAAGACTGTTATGATGCAGTCCGATAATTGTTTCGGGCGTTTGGTCAACCGTATCTTTTCTGTTTTCATGTAACTGGGCATGAAATACCTTTATTTGAGGATCACAGACGATCTTATAACCTTTTTCTTTAATCGATAAACAGACATCATCTTCAAACCTGCGCCAATAGGCAAGCAGATTATCATCAAAAGAACAAATCAGGCTGCGCCTAAAACTCATGTTTGCTCCCCGGAGAAAATCAACCTCCGCAGGCCCCGGAATGATCTTAGTGGAATTAGTTTCGCGCCTTCCATACCAGTTCATTCTGCCAAAAACATTGCTGTATTCAAGAACCGGTTTCCCATCAACAAAAGGGATAACCGGTCCTCCCACCCCGCCGGTTTTAGGATCTTCTTCATAACGCTTGACTATAGAAAATATCCAGTCGTCAGGGGCAAAGGCATCATCATCAATAAAACAGACTATTTCGCCAAGAGCGGATTTAAGCCCCTGATTCTCCGCATAGACAATATTTAACCTGCCAATCCTTGATTCCTGAATAAGACAACCGTTATTTTCGTTCTTTATTGCTTTATCCACGATCAAATGCGACTGGGAATCATCTGCTACGGTAACCACAATGATCTGCTCGGGGAGAAGTTTTTGTTTAAGTAAAGACCCCAGGCATTTTTCAAGGTGAGCCGTACGTTTATAAGTAGGGATTATCACCGAAACCTTCATTTAAATTCCTCATAAACATTAATAGTGTCGCGGGCGGTCTTATCCCAAGACATTTGTTTGACCTTTTCCAGCCCCGCTTTTTTTAATCGTGCGCAAAGCTCACTGTCATCCAGAATAGATTTGAGACACTGGCTGAGCTCTGCGGTATCCTCAGGATTAAACTGTATTGCCGCTTCCCCAACCCGTTCCATGACGCCTATGATCCGGGAACAGACTACCGGAACACCGCAAGCCATAGCCTCCAATACCGGCAACCCAAATCCTTCAAAGATAGTCGGAAGAACAAATGCGCAAGCTGCGCTATACAACGCGCAAAGATCTCCGGCTGCAATTGATCCCGGGAATAAAACTTGTTTATCGCATATTTTGCGGAGCTCTTCTTTTCGGGCAATGGATATCTGCCCGGCCAAAACCAGATAAACATCGCGGTTTTCAGCAAAAGTAGAAAATGCCTGTAATAGCCTTTCTAAGTTCTTATTTTTCTCCATACCTCCCAGGTAGAAGAAGTATCTTTTTTTGTCTAAGCCGTATTTAGCCAAAACATTGTTTAGGCTTTCCTTATCTTCAACAGGCTTAAATGAATCTTCCACTCCGGAATATACAACCCTTAATTTTTCTTCCGGGACTTTTATGTACTCAAGCAGATTTTGTTTTACCAGATTAGATATAAGAATAATCACGTCGGCGCTCTGCTGAACCCGCGTAAGCCAGCTCCTGGTTTCTTCAACAGTATAACCGAAAGATTCAAAAAGTATCTGCGGGGCACTGATCCCGTGATAAGTAACCACCATCGGCTTATTAGTCGGGATCGGAGTAAAAAAAGTCCGGTTATAATTAACCGGGTTATGAAAAACATCGATTTTTTGTTTTAAAAGATAGTCTACCGGCGGCCAGGCATATGTCGCCCATAAAGGTTTGAGTATCCTGCCCGGCACATGGCACCAGAGCTGTTTGAGATTATCCTGTTTTGGAAAGATAAATGGCCGGGAGTTAAAACCGTTATAGAAAAGAACATAATCGTTTATCAGGTCTACTTCCAATAGGGCATTGATCAGGCAATACAAATAACGCCAATGCCCTCTTCTCTCGCCTTGTAATACCCTGGCATCAATACCTATGTGCATTTTTATTTTTTAAAGATCGCTTTTATGGTTAAGAAACAAAAATAGATACGCCTAAGAAGATTGAAATTAAATTTAAGCGCCTGCGGCATGTTTATTCTATCTGTCCCCTTACATCCCGAGATAGCTGACCAAAACCCATCAATTACCGCATCCGCCTTTTCATAAGATTTCTCCCTGGCAAGCTTGAGATATTGACTTAGCGTATCATTGTTATAGCAAAGGCAAAACTGCAGTTTCCTGAGTACTGGTGCATGTTTTTTTATAAAAATAAACCGGTTACGGAAAAGATAAAAATAGACTAATGGAGAATATCCGCCGCCGGAAGACTGAGAGATCTTATGATAAACGAGCGTTTTAGGGAATAATACGGTCCGATAACCGGCTTTCTGGCAACGCACACTCCAATCAGTGTCGTCATAATATAAAAACAGCTGTTCATCCAGGAGTCCTGTTTTTTCTAAAGCCTCGCTTTTAATCAATACTGCGCACCAGGTAACAAAATCAATATCCAGGACTTTACCGGCGCTTGCCACATATTCTTTTTCATACTGTCTGCACAGATCGCCGTTCCCCCAATCGATCATAGTTCCGTAAAAATCTAATTTTTCGTGATCCCGATAATAAGCTACTACCGGGCTAACCGCGCCTATCCCCCGGTCATTTTCCAAACAACTTTTCAGTTCGTTGATCACTTCGGGCAAAACCACCGTGTCATTATTCAGGATCATAATATATTCGGATTTATCTGCCAGTGCCAGTTTGATCCCCATATTATTGGCAATACAAAAACCCAGATTTTCCTTGTTTTCTATCAAAACCACTTCCTTAAACCTGGACCGTATTGCACTGGAACAATCGTCGGAAGAACCGTTATCCACAACATAAACCTTAAAGCTAAGATAATCAATCTTAAATATTGAATCCAAACATTCCAGGGTATCTTCTTTACCGTTAAAATTGATAATAATGAACGCGATCTTTGGCAGCATTTTACTTTCTTTTACCCTACCATGTTCTTGATTCTTGACAAAAAGAAGTACCCCTTAGTCAAAAATTTTAGAAAGAATCTCTTAAAAATGGTCTCGGATCTTATAAAGTACTCAATAACGCCGCGGCTGATATATCTTGTCCCGAGCAGCCGGAAAACATAATTCAGGTATTCCTTCGCTCCGGAGTCGTAGTTCACCGAATAAAACCTGCTGCTGATAACCGATCTTCGCTTGGACAACAGCGGCGTATTGATTTCGCCCTGTATGGTAGTAAAATCATCTTTGTCTTTCCTCGCAGAAATAAACCCGTCGCGCAAGGCATTTTCGGTGATTTGTGTCCCGGGATAAAATATGAGATTATATCCCTGAATAAAGTAAGGTTTAGGAAATTCCGCGAATAATCTGATAGTGCGGATAATATCCTCTCTTGTCTCATAAGGGTTATTAAAGATCACATCGTATTTAACCGCCAGCCCAAGCCTGTCTATGGACCGGGCAATTTCTGATACTCGCCGATTGGATATCTTTCTATTATATACCTCTTTATTGATCCGTTCGCTTCCTGTTTGTATGCCTATTTGTATCTGGCTCAAGCCGCAACCTTTAAGGATGCCGATTTTCTCTTCGTCGAAAGCCATAGGTTCGGCTAAAATAAAAAAAGGAATACCGATATATTTATTATACAATTCGGCGAATTTCTTGAACTCTTCTTTATCCCGGACTAAAAAGCTGTCATCCCAGAAATTGATTTTCTTTAGGTCCTTATAAGCCGCCTTGGCAATACTAAGCTCCTGAATAACATTTTCAATACTGCGCAGCCGGACATACCTGCCTTTACCCTGATAATGTTTGCGGCGGTAATTATTATAACAGTAACAACAGCCATAAGGGCAACCCCGGGAAGTCATAATACTGTACTCCATCCGGTTCGCTCTATCTGCCGGATGATCAAACACGCGCTCATTCATCTGATAACTTGTGACCGGATCAATATCCGCAAGCGGGAATTGTTCAAGATTTTCGGTCAAATCACGCAGCTCATTACGCAGGATCTCTCCGCCTGGCGTTTTAAACCAGATGTTTTTGATCGCCGGTTCAGGCTTTTGATTATCCGACAAGGAATTCACCAGCTCTAACAACGCTTCCTCGCCTTCCCCCATGCAAATCATATCCACATACTCAAGGCATTCTTCCGGGCATACGTTTACATGCGCCCCGCCCCAAATTACCGGCAAGCCCAAAGATTTCTTAATTGCCTTTGTCGCGATAACAGCCTTTTGAAAATCATCAGTAACAAGACTTATACCCACAAGGCCTACCGCATGCTCCTTCAAAAACCGCATCAATGCTCCGATATTTGATTCGTTAAACTCCGTTTCGCAAAAAAGACAGATCGCGGACGCGCCCCTTGATTTCAGATATGCAGCCAGCAGCCGGGTGCTGATGCTGTTGGATATAAACGCTATCAATGCGGTCGTTTTCATGTGGCTGCTCGACTCAGATATACGCACACTTGGTCGCCTTGTTTCTGGGCGTTCAGCTGTGCCGCTTTTTGCTGAAACTCTTTGATCTGCGCTTCGGTAAAAATACCGGCTGTGCGATCTCGGGCATATGAGCGCGGGTCGTTCAACGGGATATCCAGTTTGTACTGCTCGCTTGCCCAGAACTGAAAATCAGAAGAATCAAAAACGATATCGCGTATGATCAATCCTGACTTTTCCGCCAAGATCTTCATGCTTTCAAGAGAATGCAGAAAGATATGCCGCGGGGCATCAAGCTGAACCCAGCGCTCTTTATAATGCTGCCAGGCGTATGAGGAAACCGTCGGAATGCGGATAAGCGCATATCCGCGTTTACTGAGCAACCGGACGATATGCTTGCATACAGCAAGAGGATCGTCCATATGCTCGAACGAGTGATGCAGCATAATACAGTCAAAAGTCCCCTCTACATTGTCGATAGACCCTTTGCGTATTCTCAGCCCCGGCCCGTCTATATTATCAACGCTGATAAACGCGTCGACCCCGGACAGATCGTTAAACCCATACCAAGCAAGCTCCTTCAGGAAACGCCCGGTACCGCACCCGACATCGAGTATCCGGGAATCGAGATGCGCATGGCAATTCCGCAGCCAGGAAATATACTCGGCTAAAAGAGGCTCCGGTGGCTTAACCGAACTTACAAGCCGGCCAATAATATCGTGATCTTTGAGCAGAAATGCGGTGCGCCGACAACGCAGAAACTTACGTAAGACACTATCCCTTTGGGGAATCTCCTGCCCCGGTCTTACAGAAAACGAATAATAATCTGCCGGATAATAGCGGGCCATGTCAGCCGGCCGCTGAGACAAAGCAACGCAGCCGCATCCCGCGCATTGGCTGTATTCGAAGCTTTCCCTGGTGCCAAACATCATTTCACGGGCGATAATACGGTTTTTCTCCCGCGCATCACCGCAGACCGAACATGCAGCGCTCATGTTCTCTGACCTCTGACCGCGCACCAGAACCAATACAAAAACGGGATCTTCTGCTGCACGAATTCCACATCTCTTAGATCGAACAATCTCGCATAATAAACCCAGCCGAAATACACCAGGGCGAAAATTAAAAACTGGATAACCGCCATCCACAATGCCATAACCCTGGTCACGGTTATCCCTTGCGCCATAACGACAAGATCAACCGCTCCTGCCATTGCCGCGGCAGCTACGCTGGGGATCAAATATATCGCGATTTTACTGAACAATTTTCGCAAGGGAACCTGCAAAGCTGAGTGTAATTTTGACAAAAAATAGATCGTTCCGATATTCACCGCGAGCGCGCTACCCCAGGCGATGCCAAAGAACCCGAAAATCTTGACCAACGCAATACTCAAGCCGACGCTTAAGAACACGATGATGATCGACGCGGTCGACAGGAACTGCGGCCGGTCGATCGCCATACACACCGCGGACGCCGCTTGGGCGATCGTATTTATCATAAATCCTACGCAGAGGATCCGGATAACCAGGATCGCCTTGCCATAACCCAGCCCCATCCAGATAAAAATTACCTTTGAAGCGATAACGATCAAAAAAACAAATATCGGGACCGTAACCGCTGACAAATATTTGACGCTTCGCAGATAGGCGTCAACGAGGACTTCCCGATCCCCCTTTGCCTCAATCTCAGTGAGCGCAGGCATCAACGCAGAAACAAGCAGCCCGCATACGGATATCGCATAATAGACCATACTGCTGCCAAGCTGATAATACGTAACTAGGCCAATGCCCAAGAAATAAACGATCAATATCTTATCCGTTTGGCTCGTGACAACACCCGAGATCCGGGCTAACTGCACGCGGTAACCGAATTTAAAGAGCTTGGCAAACATCGCCCGGTCAAACTTCATGACGTTGATCCGCAACCCGGGCAGTATCCTGAACGCTATTACCATATTGACCGCGCTAGTCATGACGAAAACAATGGCATTATTTATCATCAGTCCTTGCAACCCAAAGCCGCGCTCCAGGAAATACACGGTTCCCAGGATAGAAGGTATCGAGACAGCTATGGAAATCTTGTTAATGATATCCATCCGCTGCAGGCCTGTTTGCAGGGCGACGAACGGGCTTAAGGCATTCGACCCGACAAAAAGCACGACGCCCAGAAAGATCACAAAAGATGCTTCATCATGAAATGCGCCAAGGATCTTTAACAAAAACAACAAAAACCCCATGGAAACAGCGGCAAGCCCGATTAGCACCAACCCCAGAACGGAATAAAAAATAAAACCGGTATTGATCAGGCTATTTATTTCCCCGTACTTCTTCCGGGCAGAGAACTCGGCGATATATTTGACAAAAGACGACCCAATACCAAAATCAAGCAGCCCGAAATAACCGGTAATGACACCCACCAACGCCCAAATTCCGTACCGCTCGACACCGATGTGCCTGATGATATACGGGGTCAAAAAAATCGCCACCGCGATGCCCCAAAAACGTCCGGCGATATTGAAAAACGTATTCCTGACTATTTTGTGAGAAAGACTGCTTTGGTCGAGCGAAGTCTCATGCACGAGCAAGCTCCTCCTGTTCTTCCTGCTGGATATTGGGCAGGGTAATCACAATGGCAGCCAATAACCAGAACGGTTCCATGACCCGGATAAGTATGAAAACTGCGGCGGCAAAAGACTGGAACAATAACCCCACGAAACCAGCTAGAAAACCCAAACTCAATCCTTTAACAAACGGATCAGCCATTTCCCTGTAGAGATATAAAGTATTCCTGAATAAGAGCATCAATAACCCCATGAATACCAAGAAACCGACCAGCCCCGTTTCGATCAAAAGCCTGGTGTATTGGTTATCGATAACAGAAGCCGTAGGGACACCTGAGCCAAGGATGGGCCTTTGGCTTAAATGTTTAAGCGCAACTGACCAGGTATCGATCCGCGCAGCAGTAGATTCTGAAACATGGATCTTTTTTCCGAATAGAGTATAAGATTTCTCTTGCGCGAAGGCGTCTTGGAAACGCTCATGGACTTTCTTGGGAAGCCAAAAAGGCAAAAATGCCACACAAACTAATAAAATAATGATCAAGGGATAGCGCAAACGTTTATGCAGGATAATAAAAGTCAAGAACATCGGAAAAAAGCCCACCCACGCTTCCCGGGATAATGTCAAAACAAAAGCTACCATCGTTAGAACCAGCAACCCGAAAAGCGCAAATCTCAGTTTTTTCTGCTTGATGTAAAAGAACAAACCCAGACTAATCCCGATCATCAATAACAAATACGCGGCAAAAGTGTTAGGCTCCCCTCCCTCGCTCTCAAAAGGAGCGCTCAGCCTTTCGCCAGACGGGATCTGGAACCAAGCCATAATACAAACTATAAAACAGGTCAAAAGCATAAAAAAAATAAAAACCTTGGCCTGTTTGATTGACTTAAGGTTATTCGAAACCATAAAGAATATCAAAAAATACTCAAAATATTTTAAATTATAAAATACTGACCGCTTAAAATCGGTATAGCCGGAGATAATTCCTAAAGCTGATGACACAAGACAGATAAATATGTAGGAAATCATCAAAGCATTAAGCGGGGTACGTTTTATTAGCCCTAATTCCTTATTAATCGCCATCTTGGAAAGCCAACCGAAGAAAATAACAAAAAGAAATATATCTTCGGCTCTGACCAGGACATTTCTGTCTGACAGCCCTCCGGCACGGATCTCCGGAGAAAGAAGCATGGAAATGATGATTAAGATTAAAGCTATATCGGTATTTAGAAAGGCGATAATGAAAAAAATAGCAGCCAGGATGTAGACTAGAGATTCATAGATCGGCAGTCCGAGAAAGGAGAAAATAAAAAACAATCCCGCGAACAAAATAAGAGTTATTAGACCTACTGGAGCCTGACCCTTCTGTATTAACATAAAGATTTAATCAATATAAAAAAGGGGCTCCTCGCCCCTTTTAGGTGTATTGCTCGATTTTCAAGGACATTGGCGCCTTTTAAGTTTTCTCTTTTTTCTCTTTCTCTTTTCGGTCCGGGGTATTTTTCTTGTCTTTACCGTAATATTTATATTTATGGTAGTAAGGATACGGAGATATGTCTTCGGTCTGAGTCTGGGTATGGTTTAAGACCACGCCGGCAATCTTAGCTCCGGCAGACTCGAGCTGGACTTTAGCGCGCATTAAGCCTTCCCTGCTGGTCCGGCCGATCTCATAGACCAAAACCACGCAATCCATTTTAGGAGCCAGAAGGCTGGAATCAGTTACCGGCAAAACCGGAGGAGCGTCAAAAATGACCACGTCAAACCTGGACTTAAGTTTCTCAATAACCTCCATTAAGACTTTTGATTCCAGTATTTCGACAGGATTCGGAGGAAGATGACCGGTGGGAAGTATCCAGATATTCTCGATCCCGGGAGTCTTGCGGATTTCTTCCAGCCCGATCTCCCCCAGTAAAATATCGGTAATATTATTTAACGCGCTGTCCAAGCCGACAGTTCCCATTATTAATTCGTTTAAACCCGGCTCGCGCTTAATGCCGAACACTTTCGCCAGGATCGGCCGGCGCAGATCAGCGGAAACCAGAACAGTCTTCAGCCCTATTTGAGCCATTACTATTGCCAAGTTACAAGCTACACTGCTCTTGCCTTCTCTTGGGCCGGAGCTGGTGATTAAAATCGTCTTCTTATTCGGGCTTAACTTAAGATTGGTGTGAATGTTCCTATAGGCTTCGGTTATAGGAGACTGCGGCTGATAATGGCTGAATAAGTGCACGAATCTTTCTTCGGCATCGGTTTTTTCTTTGGGATTAAACCTGTCTTTGATCCGTTCAACAAACCCTCTTTGGGCGTTAAATTCAGATTCTATGGGCGGGACCACACCCAGGACCGGCAATTTGATCACGTTCTCGACATCCTCGATAGTGCCGATGGAAGTATCCAGGGTCTCGAAAATAAAAGCCAAAGCAACGCCAAGGATCAGCCCCAAGAACGCACCCATCACAATTTTAAGGCTATTATCTCCGGTAATAGGTCCGGTAGGTAAGACCGCGGGATTGACAATGGAAACGGCGCTTACTTTTTGAGCTTCGGATATTCGGGCTTCTTCAAGTTTTTCTTTTAAGGTTGAATAAAGTTTTTTGTTAACCTCTGCCTCTCGGGTAAGCCGGGAGTATTCCAGCTGCTGGTCGGAAAGCCCGTGAACCTGGGCTTCCATAACTTTGACCTGTTCTTTTAGCTGGATCACTTGCGGGTGTTTTTCAGTATATTTTTGCAGAAGTTCCGCAAGTTTAAACTGAAGTTCGATCAGTTTCTGCTCAATAGGCTCAGAAATCTTTATTTGATCCGAACCCTGACCGTATTGCTTAATCTTTTCTTCTAAAGCCCGAAGTTTATCCTCAATTTTCTTTAACTGGTCTTCGATAAACTGACGTTCCTGAGTGGCTTGTTTGTTTTTTTCTTTTAGGTTGGCAGCCAGGTAAACCTGAGCTACTGAATTGGCCAAATCCATTGCCTCTTTCGGATTGCCTGAAGTGGCAATGATCTTGATCATATTAGTGTTAGCGACCCGCTCAGTCTCCAACTGCCCCTGCAGTTGGCTGACTATCCGGCTAAGTTCCTCAACATGCTCGGGATTAATCTCATTAGAATCAATATTTTCCGGATGATTAAACCATTCTTTAGGCGCCCTACCCAGGCTTACCGCGACATTGGTCATAACCGGAAAGCTGGTGATAAATTTTGATTCCGATTCCAGTACGTCGGCGGGATTATAGACTATCCACTCAGTCAAAAGTCCGGCAATTGTCTTGCGTTCTTCAATCTTGATGGTCGAGCTGGCTTTATATGTTTCTTCGTGTTTGGAAAGGTAGAATGCGCTTAAAACACTGACCAAAATAAAAGTAATAATAATGATCAATCTTCTTTTGCGAAAAATTCGTACGTAATCTCTAAGATTCAGTTCATACTGAGGCAATTTATCTCCTTTTTGTTCTTCTTAAAATACCATAGAAAATTTGAATTATCAAGTCTTTTTATGCTCTAACCTCTTGAAAAGAAAGCGGGTTATAACCAAGATTATCCTAAAAAAAGCTTTGCTTTTCTCGATTAGGCCTCTTTTGGTAAAGAAATACATTAGCACCGGCCGAGAATAATGATATTTCCGTTTGAACACCTTCCCGGGCCTTGCCCCTGATAAAGGCGTTCTCGAAACAAACTCTAAAGTATAGAAAAGAATATTCTCCAGATAACATGTTTTTGCTTTACCATAAACCAAGTTCCAATCAACCTTGGTTTTATACTGTTTTAGAACCTCCTCGAAATCAGCCAACAGTATCAGGCGTTCGTAACAATGAGTAAAAGCATTGATCGCCAGGCTGATCAAAAGATACTCCGCAGATAAGACCCGCGTCCGAATACCTCCGATAACAGCAATTTCGGCGCTTTCCCAGATATGCTTCATATCGCATTTTCTCGACGACAAACCCATCAACCAACTGGCGTTAAGAATATGCCAATGCAGATCGACAGTAACGGAATTATTTATACCGACATTGGCTTTGGCCAGGGTTAGCGAGTAATTAAAAGGATTTTCCCATTGCTCTTTAACCGCGACAATCGGTTGATAGCCCAACTTTTCCAGAATACCAACAGAGCTTACTACGTCTTCTTTTTTAACCAGCAGGTCCAGGTCGCGCATCGGTCGTAAAGCGATATTTTCATAGATGCCGGCCGCGAGGAAAACGCCTTTAAGCATAATAACCGGAATCCCTCCCTTATCCAACGCTGAGGCCACCAGGGAAAGTTCTTCGTAAAAAAGTGCGTTCTGTGCGGAATAAGTATAATAGATCGATTCAAAGCGAATAAGAATTAATTCCGGAATAAACCGCTCTAAACGGTTTTTCTTTAAGCGGTCATAGATAAGGCTACTTACGCCTTCAAGGCCGGCAATCGCGATAATATAATCCCAATCCAAGCTTTCCCGTAAGATGGTTGTTACTTTATCCAGCCATTCCTGGTCAACAGGACCCAGGGACAAAAGCCCGATCAGCTCATCTTCTTTTCTCATCCTATCTGCCCGGAAAAAAGCATCCTGAAATCAAGATTATTCTTAACTAATCCCTCGATACTGTCTTCGATGATCATGTCCTTCGCCGAGAGATACAAAGCGCGATCGCACCCTTTTATCGTCGAAAACCTGTGAGAAACAATGATCACTGTCATAGCCTTATAGCGCTCTTTTATATTAAAAGTTATCTTTTCTTCGCTTTTTGAATCCATTGCGCTCATCGCTTCGTCTAGTATCAATATCTTGGGCCTCTTGAACAAAGCCCGGGCAATGGCGATCTTCTGCTTTTGCCCCTCGGAAAGTTTTGAACCATTTTCTCCGATTATCGTTCGATAGCTTAAAGGCAGATCTTTGACAAAATCATCCACGCCGGCGATACAACTGATCTCCTCTACATCTTCCAATCTAGCACCGGAACAGCAATAAGTTATATTATTGAAAATAGTGTCATTCCACAAGAAATGCTCCTGAAGAGCGACCCCGATCTGATTTTTAAGCGATAAAAGAGTGATCGATCTAATATCGAAAGAATCGATACTGATGGCGCCTTCCCGTAAGTCATACAACCGCACTAACAAGTTCAAGATCGTAGATTTCCCTGAGCCTGAAGGTCCAACTAATGCCCAATACTCTCCCCCTTTGATTGAAAAATTCAAATTTTTTATTACGTCCTCGCCTGGGCGATAGCCAAAACTTACTTTTTTAAATTCAATATCCCCTTTTTTAAAAACCAAATTTATGGCATCGGCTCCATCCTGTATCTGCGGCTGGGTGTCCAGGATCCGGGTTAAACGTCCGCTGGAAAGGGTACCGGCAATGTTGGTTTGCCAGAATTGCGCGAATTGAGACTGAAAACCTACCAACTGGGTCAAATAAACCATGATCGCGGTCAAGGCCCCCAAGGTCAAATTACCATTGATAACCAGATACCCGCCGAATAAAGTGATCAGCCCGATAATTAGCTTAGTAATGATTTGCACCGCAATACCATTGGCGATTTCGGGCTTAAGATAGCTGGCAGATATCCGGATATTGGCGATCAGTTTGTGCAAGAAGCTGCGATTACTCTTTTTCTCCGCTCCCCATACTTTTACCAGTTGGATATGGGAAAACAGCTCTTGAAGATAGCTTAAAACATTCTCTGAGCTTTGCACTAATTTCTCTCCCAGTTTTTCCATGATCCGGCTATAAAAATATCCAGGGAGAAATAAAAACGGGGCCAGAACCAACGCGCATAAGGCCATCTTCCAGTTAAGATAGAATACGATAGCCACGATGAATATTGCTCGAGGCACAAGAAAAAGGATCTGCGGCAGGGCTTCGGTAATAAAATCGGCTACCGTATCGATATCGTAATTGATCTTGAAAATATGTTCTCCGGTTGACTTGTCCTGGAACCAGCCGTAAGAAAGTCTTTGCAGATGGTCGAATACTTTCCGGTGCAAGTCAAAACTCACTTTGATCTTTATAATTTGTTCTAACCAGTAACGCGCCCGGTTCAAAGATTCTCCGATCACAAAAATAATCCCGCCGATTGCGGCGTAGATAAGAAACGAGCCAAAATCTTTTTTTCCGATCGAAGTATCTATTACCCCTATAGTAAGATAGGGAATAACCAAACTCAATAAACTGCCCAAAACACTCAACACCAGTATCGCCAGCCACTTTTTGCGATAAGGTAGAAGTAATTTTAGAAAACGGCCAAATACTAGTCTATGAATTTTAATCATCGGGCTAAAAATTCTTTTGTCAATTGGCAATAGTAATCCGAAAATGATTCCATATCCTTGGTTTCTAAGTAGGCTTTGCCCGGACAATACAGGCACCAACTCCTTATCCGGCAATTTGCGCATTTAGACCGGGCTGAGAAAGTGCTTTTCCTCACCTTTTGGAGCATTTTTCTGAACACCGGGTTTATCGTACGTTCTACAACACTGACTGAAGGATTTCTGATCCCGGGGCATAAAAACAGGTTTCCGTATGGATCAATATGGAACTTTTGTCCTGCGCCGAGGGCACACCAGAACAATTTATTGCCATAATCTTTCAGCTTGGGAACAGCCCCGCAAATCCGGTTATTACTCTTTTTTTTGTCGATCAAAACCATAACATCTCCTGCAGACACTCTAAGCTGACAAACTGAAGTATCGCCGTTTAAACGAGCGAAAAGATGGTAATCCGGGAAAAAACTAAAACCCCGGAGTGAGAGAAATTTTTTTATTCCCGGAATTTGGCTAAGATTATCCTTAGTCACCAAGGTTTTTATTTTTAGAGGGATCTTTTCTTTAGTCAAAGTTTCTATTGTTTGGATCGCTTTAGCAAAAGATCCTTTTACCCGGGAAATATATTCATGTAATTGTTCGCTGACGGCATTCAAGGTCATTTCGATCACAAAAGGCGGCTGGCGCTTGAAAAGTTCCAAATTCTGTTGGCTCAAAAAATATCCGCTAATAAAAACGCTGATCAAAAACCCTTTTTCTTTGGCGTAAGAATAGATCTCGCCAAAATCCTTGCGGGTCAAAGGATCCCCTCCGCTAAAACACAGCCAGATCACCCCCTGCTTACGTATCTTATCTAACAGCCGCTTTATCGTTAGAGTCGAGAGTTCCTTTTTTAAAAAACGCGGCTGATTATAACAATCACAGTAACAATGGCGGCAATGCAACCCGCAGCCAAAAGTCAGCTCAAACTGGCAAGAGCTTGGCTGCTGCACCAGCTGGCTTTTGGTGTGAGTCCTTAAACTGAATTTTTTATACTGCAGTTCTTTCATGGCCTGTGCGGCTATCGATACTTCTTACGAACTTGATAATTTTTTTATCGTTAACAAAGCCCAGATTATAACAAGGAACTTCGTTTATTAGCTGATCGCAAAAAGCTATTGTATTTTCCAGACACTGCTTATTCCAGAACGCCAGGAATGTATTCGAATATAAAAGACCAAAGGCGAGGGCAGGATCGATCCGGGCAACGATATTTTTTCTCGCGTGATAAATAAAAAACAATTGTTTTAAAGGGGCCGGCTTAAGACAGCTCCTGAAATTTTCCCTGAATTCCCCCGGCCAGGGAGAGCTGTAAATAAAAAACCTTTTGTTGATTTTGCGCACAATGACCCGGTCGTCGTTTAAAACCATTGCCCGGCTGTGTTTAAACCAGATCTTGGCGCTGGTGCTTTTTCCGGCTTGGGATTTGCCGCAAAAGAGCCTTCCCTTTTGGCCTCGGTCATGGATACCCAGCCCATGAGCAAAAATTCCCAGTTTACGCAAAGCCAGATAATTGATCATCAGGATTTGAAGGAAATTATAGGAGACATCCGCGATCTTCCAGGCTTTGCCTTTGTCTTTTCTGGGTAAAAGGTAAAATATTGCCCGGGAAAATCTTTTGTCGATAAAAGCCGCGGCCTCCCCGTCTTTTAAGGGGCTCTGGTAGATATAGTGCCGGCCCTGCGGGGTTATCCTCCAACTTTCCCTTTTCTTTTGATGATAGCGGGTAATAAAAGTATCCTTGGTTGACTTTAGTTCTGGCAGTTGATCAACAAAACGCAGATCAATAACGATCTGGGCTTTTTTTTCTCCCCAGTAAATAAAATTATCGAAAAGCTGGACAAACTCTTTGATCTTTTCTTTTTTTGTCATCTCAACCAACGGAAAAGCGCTTTGGATTTGCACGATCAAATCCGCGATCCTGAGTTTAACCTTAACTGACATAATTTTCCTTATCTTTTTGTGCCCACTTCCGCGCTTGAGGATCGCAGGAAGTAAAACTTTTATCATACAGCCAGGCTCTGGCCGGGCACCAGCTGCAATACGTTCGTAAATCGCATCCGGAACACAAATAATTTTTATCCGGTCTTATTGCCATTGCATCCTCACGGATATTCAGCCAGGCTTGGACAAAAGTTGTTTTCAGGATATTATATTTCGGATCTTCGATCATCACACATAGCTTTAGTTCTCCCGCCGGAGTGATCGCGGCCTGGGAATTTCCCGCCCCGCAAGGAAATAAATTATCCGGCTTATCCTTCTGTTTAACGCAGCTATCCCGGTCTTGCTCAGTCCGGGTATCTTTTATTCCGGCTTGGGGCGTTTCAGCTCTGAATTTATACGGTTTAGTTGAACCATTTAAACAGGGGCTTAAAAGGGTATCCAATCTGTGCGGACAGCCCATTGATCGCGCGAATTCCCGGATCGCCTTTATTTCTTTTTTATTTTGCTGAAGCAAACAACTCTTAAAGCCCAGCGGTATTTTTTGCCCATCTAACAGCTCGATGACTTTAAAGACCGCGCGACGAGACCCCGGAACTCCGGTGATACTTTCAAAAACAGATTCAGTCATTCCAGGAATAGTAATGTCGACTTTATTGGGATTGATCCGGGTTAATTCCTGGATCATTTTAGTGTCAATAAGCGATCCGTTAGTATAAATAATGACCTGGAAACCCTGCTTTTTGGCATACCCTAAAATCTCCAGAATATCCGGCCGGGTAAAAGGCTCTCCGCCAGTAAATCCCAGGAACAAACAGCCCGCGGCTTTAAGTTCATCTAAAACCCTGAATACTTGCTTTGTATTTAACTGGGATTTTCGATATTGTTTACGGAAGCTTTCCGGAATATAACAATGCGGACATCTAAAATTACACTCGTAGGTAAGCTCAAACATCACCCGCAAAGGGATCGATCTTTTACGGGCGTCGGCATGAACTCGCTGCCAGAAATCCTCATAGGTAACTTTCTTCACTTTTTAATAGCCTTGTTCTGTTTTAAAGTGTATTCGGTCTGAGCGCAATAATAAGGGACGGGATTTTCTTCATTGCCGGTCTCAAGATAGGCTTTAGCCGGGCACCAATTGCAGATCAGCCGGCCGGAGCAAGTTTTACATTTAGAATTAGTTTTGAATTCCTCTTTTAAGAGACGGGGGAAAACTTCATAAAACCCTTTTTTAAAAGATACTTTCTTCAGATCTACGCTGAATTTATCGGTCAACTGGCAAAATTTAAGTTTTCCACAAGGATCGATAAAAAACTGGTTTTTCCAGGCTGAACAATGGAACAAAAATTTCTTAGGCCGGACCAAAACAGGGAATTCACCGCAAAGAAAATCCTGGTACTCTTTGCGCAAATCCGGGTCCTGGAAAGCTATTTTGGCCACGGCTTGAGGAGAAAGTCTGTATTCGCAGGGAGTAGGATCACGGTTCAACCCGGGAAAAATATCATAGTCATAACTGAAATAATATTTCTGCCCCTTAACTCCACCTAATAATTCATCAACCCATCTCTTTACTTTGGCGACTTCATGGGCATTGAGAGTAAGACAATTTGACTTAATATATAATAAAATCTTTCTGGCTTTTAATTCCCTGATGTTTTGCTTAACCCGGATCCAAGAACCTTTTTTTTGGGTAATGGCTTCAAAAGTCTTTCGGGTTATGCCGTTAAGGGTAATTTCCAGAGAATATGGCGGGGATTGCGCGAAATGTTTTAGGAGGGCATTAGTAAGCCCATAACCGTTAGTCAATATGGTGACTAAAAAACCTTTTTTTTTGGCATAGGAATAGATTTCCAGAAAATCCGGCCTGACCAGCGGGTCACCTCCGGTAAAACCAAGCCACAAACATCCGGCATTTTTGATCTTATCCAGAATTTCCTTCCATTCGGAGGTGTCTAATTCCTTTTTTTGATCCGCGGAGCCTTTGCAATAACAATGCCGGCAATCAAATTGGCAGCGATAGGTCAGTTCCAACTGGCCGATCAAGGGAAAATGAGTATCTTGACCAAATAATCTGCTTTCAAGATAGCTCACTGGTAATGTTTTCATTTACGAAAGGATAATTATTCAGGTCGTATTATTCTGAGTTCCCGCAGTACAATACTTGGTAGACCGGGCACTTCTTGATGTCACAAGCCCTCTACTGGTGCAAAGACTGGCTTTGGTATTGATATTCGTCATCACATATCTCCCCAGGACACAATCGCAAGCCAGCACCGCTTGTTCGGGATTAAGCTTGACTTTAGTGATCATTGGATCAAATCTCATTTTATTCCTCCTTTTCTTTAGACAATCGCCTTGATCTGTTTTAATTCCTCGATCAGTTTTTCCATTTTCCTGGCTACTTCTTCGGATTTAGCCTCGAATTCATCCAAGGTCATTTTCTTGATCTTCGCCAGCGTTTTTTTGCCATCGATCATCTCCCAGACCCAGGCTGCAGCGGGATTAAGGGTATAGATACAATTGATTTCTTCGGAGCTCTTGTAAACCGGCAGCAATATTGTCTCCCCGCCGATCACCCGATGGACCATGTCTTTGTTTTTGCGTAAAATTGCCTTATCCTCCATCTGTTTCTCCTCCTCTTTTTTTCTTCTCTTTTTAAATTACTTAGACGCTGCTTTACAAACTCAATTATACTCTTTTTTTCTCTGCAGCTAAACGATATTTTTGCCAGGCGGAAAAGAACTTTAACCCCGCCAAACCCCAAACGGATTGCTTGCGTATAATACCTGGCTGCCTGATTGCTATCTTTTTGTTTCTCGGCTATCTGCCCTAACAAGTACCGGCAAAACGGATCAAGCGGCTGTTGTCTTTTAAAACGGATCAAAATCTTTCTGGATCGGGTTAGATTATCTAACCCGTACTCAGCCTGGGCTAATCCGATAAGGCTACTTATCCTCTCACTTTTAAATAAAGGAAAATTACCATATCTAAAAACACGGGAAAAATACGCCTTAGCTTGCTTAAAATCTTTTTTATTTAAAGCAAGCCTTCCTAACCCTGCTAAAGTACCGGGGTTGGATGGATCGACATTATGGATTTTGGCAAATTCCTGCTGCGCCTGACGCCGTTTGTTTACCGACAAATACAAAGTTCCGTAATTATTGTCACTTGCCCGATAAACAGGATTTAATTGACTAGCTTGCCTATAATACTGTCTTTGCCCGGTAGATAGAAATCTCTCAAATAACCAGGCAGCCTGCAAGTTCCGTTTATACACTGTTTTAAACCTAACAGGAGCAAACAAATAGGCCAGTTCATCTCCCAGATAGCGAAACTTCATCGGCGTGTAACCTCCGTTGCAAGAATAGGCGATGGTAATGATCTTTGAACTGGGAACTTTTTTACCCAGAATATCTTTTAATCCCGCGGCGCTAATCCAAGGCTTGCGCTTGCCTATTTTAGCCGTATTATTGGCAACTCTTGCGCTATTAATAACTAGAAAATCAATATCAATATCTAAGATCACGGGTTTATCCTGCAGAGGGAGGCTTTCTAAGGTAGAAACAGAAAGTTTTCTCCCGAAAATTTGCGCGCTTACCAGATCTTTCTTGGGACAACTGATCTTAGCCTTACTGCCCTCTATCTTGATCAGCTGTTTGAGCGTTGCCATAATCGCTTTCCGGGAAGCTGTAAATTCTTTATGGCCGCCGGGAACCACCCAGTAGAAATCTTTAACAATCCCCTCGCGCATGGCCGGATAAATATAATTGCCTATATCAACTTGTTTGGAAAAATCTTTCTCAAAATAACTGAAAGCCTGGCTGTATTCTAGCCGCCTCTTTAGGTCAGCCACGCTGCGGGCCTGATCCAGAATAACCTCTATCGGCTCGGCAGGGTGGAATCCGAAATCAATATGGGCGTCAACATGCACCAGGTCTAAGCCTCTTATTTTGTTTTTCCTCCAAATCTTCAATGACTGGTCATGGTCTTCAAAAAGATAGACTTTTTTCATTGTTTTCTAACAATTTTCTGAAGCGCAGCAACAAACCAGGCCACGAGCGGAAAAACCAGGACAATTATCCTGCCGCCTACAGTTTGCCACTTCCCTCGCAGAGAAATTATTTTGCTTCCTCTTATAATTGCCGAAACCCTCCCCACAACTTGTTCCTCTTCGACTTTCTCCGTCCTCCATGATTGGACATAATCGCCGCGAGTAAAAAGCAAATATTTCCCTGCAGATATTATCTTTCTGACCAGACGGTGGCATAAAGGCTTGCCATCAGATTCGTAGACAACCACGTTACCAGGCCTTAAATCGGCACAACCGTTTTGTTCAACGATAATCCGGTCTTGTTGCCTCAAAAACGGCCACATACTGTAACCCGTAGCCTCGAAATACTGTTTTTTCTTAACTTCTATCATTAAACTGCCACCTAAAAATTAATCGCTCCGGTAGAACGATTATGAGTGTATTTTAAAATAATTTTATCCTCATTAAGGCTGAATTCTAATTTGCCTCGATCAATTATATCCCTGCTTTTCTTTATGGATGTTTTTTTCTTCTGTTGTTGCTGCTTTCTGAAGACAAGCGATAAATAGATCTTATGCAATAAATCGGCGTCCAAATTAGTCATTCCGCGCAGATTTTTGAAAGGCAGAAAAAACTGAAAGGGCAAAATTTGATCATGGTTAAATTGAATGCCGAATTTAGCGGGATTAAAATAGATATGGTTGGCCGGGGTCAGATAATAAACATTGAAAGTGACATCGTCGATAAATTCCTTGTTGGTGACCAAAAAATCCACGGTTCCCAGCCCGTCCTGCAAGGTTTCTCCGGGCAAACCGATCATGGTCTGCAGATCAACCTTTATTCCCGCCTGGGAACAATCCCGGATCACTCGTTGCGATCTTTCTTGTCGGTTGCCTTTATCCAGGGAATCGCAGACCCGGTCGCAGGCAGATTCAAAGCCGAAATTGATTTGCCTTAACCCGGCCTTAAAAGCAAGATCGAATATTTTCCGGTTAAAACCCGGATCCAGCCTGGCCATAGTCCACCAATCTATCTTTATGCCTTCTTTGATTATTTTCCGGGAAATCTTCAGCATTTGCCGCGGAGAAAGCCCGGGATCGCCGAACATTAGATTAGCCGCTTTATATTTTCGCTGCAGTTCTTTTATATCCCGGATGACTAATCCGGCGCTTTTCACCCGGTAAACGGGCTTAGGTAATGGCAAATCAACGCAATAAGCGCACTTCGACCAATAACAGCCCCGGGAGCTCTCAAAAGTAAGGCTGCGATGACCTCTTTGAGACCCCAGATAACGGCCAAGAGGTAATCCTGTAAAATCCGGAGGCGGAAGAGAATCCAGGTTTTCCTCTTTACGGCAAGAGCTAAAATCTTCAATGTTTCCCTCAGTGATCAAATTAGGTATCTGCGGGATTCGTCTTTCTTTAAGCGATTTGGCCAGTTTGAGTAACGGCGTCTCCCCTTCAAAAACAATCACGCTATCAAAACAGCGAAATAAATCCTGCTTTTTAATTATTTCCTTGCAATATAAAGTGGGCCACTGGCCTCCGATATTCAGATGGACCCGGGGAAGATTTTTTTTGATCAAAAGTCCAAGCGTGAGGCTAGGGATGGCCTGAGAGGGAGAAATTATCGATATCCCTACCAGATCAATTTTCTTTTTTTCCAGAAAACTGATGATACCTTTTTTATCGTAAAATTGGAGAAAAGTGTTCTCTTTCCTGTCCTCCAAATACCGAAAAAGATGACAGTTGGAAAGCAAGCGTTCGGTAAAATAGAATGAACTATTGGAATTATTATCATAAGGGAGATTAAGCGAAGCTTTATCGCTTGACCTGGGCAGCATATCAGAATAATAGCGGTTTTGCAGTTTTTTGTTGAAAAATGCCCAAAGAATATCTTTGAGCAATGCATTCTTCATTTCCGGGCTTAAGTCTTTCCCCTGAATATGCTTAAGAAGAAAACCCCGGTATTCCAGGTTCAGGTCGATCTGAGAAGCTGTTATTTTATTTTTCTTAAGAAACGCACAAAGGGCTGGGGTGGCTAGCGGCGGAAAATTGTAGTCGTAATCGGGAGGTATGCAAAGAAGGACATTGGCCATACTTTTAACTCTGTATCTTAATAGCTTTTTAGTTCCCTGGAAGTATAAGCGCCTTTTGCAATAGGATCGAGGATCTGACCGAGGAAATAATTGAGGTCAGCGATAAATTTCTTGGGGACGAAAAGGATGTCTTCTCCTTGTAAAGCCAAATTCTGCTGAGAGACTTCTCTGCCGGCTAAGACTTTGCTTAAGTTCAGCCTCTGGGGCTGGGGCTGGGCAAAGCCTCCTCTGACCAGGATAACGCTTGAGGGTACGGCATCCCTGGTAAAACCTCCGGCCTGGCCAATAGCTTCCAGAACTGTTTTGGCGCCCGTGACCGCGACAATGCCTGGCCTCATTACTTCTCCCAAGACTATGACTTTACTGCCCCCGATCTTTTTTAAAGAAATTGAAATCTCAGGAGAGCGGACAAACTCGCTAAGTTTAGAGGTAATCTCTTGGTCCAACTCTGGAATAGTCATGCCTTTAGCCAGGACATCTCCGATCAGCGGAAAAGAGATCATCCCATCCGGGCGGACAATAACCTCCTGATCCAGATCCGGATTTTGCCAAACTGAAATCTTTAACACATCGTCTTCGCTGACCGCGTATTCAGATATTGCCGGCTTAACCTTGGCTTTTTTAACCGGGCTGACGATCAGTTCTGCTTTAGTTGGTTTTTTTTCGGCTTTTACAGCCGCCGGCCCAACGGGCTTTGTTGACTCGCTCTGCTTCAACAGCTCGATGGATTTTTGATATTCCCGCTGAGCTTCTTCGAACCTGCCTTGCTGATAAAAAACATTTCCCAACTCATAATGAGTCCTGGCTTCCTTTTTAAAGTTGAACTCTTGGGCAAAAGCTGTCGGAGAAAAAACCAATAAAAACAATAGTGTGATCAATAAATTATATTTGCGCATTTTTTCCTCGCGGCTTTAATTAGCCTTATCTCCGGCGATATCCAGGCATTCCTCAATACAGATCAGCAGGTTTTTAGAGAGGTCAATCTGTTTCGGCTGAACCAGTTTATTCCCGCTTTCATCTAAAAGAACCGAAACCAGAGGCCGCAAAGGCAAACCCTGGTTTTCCTTAAAGACTACTCCGGACTCCTTGGTATTAAGCCTGACTTTGGTTCCCACCGGGAATACTCCGATCCTGTCCAGGAGGACTTTTAAGACTTTAGTGCTGAATGCGCTTTTCTTATTAAGAATAGTATTCAGCGCTTTCGGCGGGCTATGGCGCTGGCGATAAGGCCGTAAATGGGTCATCGCTTCATAAACATCTACCAGCCCGACTATCTGGGCGAATTCCTTGATCTGGTCCTCTTTTATTCCTTTAGGATAACCAGTTCCGTCCATGCGCTCATGCTCCTGAGAGATGACGTCAATGATCCCGGGAATGAACTCACCGCCGATCTTATTGAGGATATCCAGGCCGATTAAAGGATGTTCCTGGACTTTACGGAATTCCTCTTGGCTAAGCTTTCCCTGCTTAGAGATAAGTTCCAGGCATTTTATACTGCCTAGATCATGCATCAAGGAAGCTACGCCTAATTCCATCAGCTTGGGTTTTTCAAAACCCAACCCCTTACCCAGCTCCAGAGAAATTATCGCTACATTAACCACGTGATAATAGAACGCGTCCTCAGGATTGCCGTAATCAGACAAACATAACTGAAGTAGTTCCTTATCCTGCGAATTAAGAGCCAGCAATACCTTGTCGATGATAGCCAAGAACTGGTTCTTAAAATCTTCGGCCGGGGTAGATTCCAAATTGTAAACTTTCTTAGCCCAATCCAGAAGCTCCTGATAAAATTCCCTGATCCGCTCCAGTTCTTCCTGAGAAATCTCCTTATGAACCAGCGAAGAAATGCTTACTTTCTCCAAAGGGACTTGCGGTTTTTCTGCAGACAAATCCGCCTCTGTGGCTTGATTGCCCTCTTTTTTCTTATCTTCCTGGTGTTTCATCAGGATTTTCTGGATGTTCAGCATTGAGATTATAAGCTTGGAGGTTGATCAAATTTGATCGAATCCATTCCGCTGTTAACTTTCCCGTAAGAATTATTTTGCTTATTCGGGGGAGTCTGCATGTATTTTACATCAAAATCCGAGGACTCCAGGTCCTCATTGATCTTAATGATCGTCTGCCGGTCGATCCTGGATAGAGTGTTGCCAAAACCGACTAATAAAGCCAGATCGCAGATCGTATTGATCCTGCGGGGTATGCCGCCCGAACAAAGATAGATCTCTTTGTAGGCTTCATCTTCAAAAATCGGCTTGTTTAAACCGCAAACGCCCAAACGGTGTTCGATATATTCTTTGCTTTCGCTTTCATTGAAAGCCTTAAGATGAAACCTGACCGCCATGCGGTGCATAAACTGGGGCAGACTCATCACCGTGTATTTAAGTTCCGGCTGCCCCAGAAGGATGATCGTCAATAAAAAAGCGTTATCCAGCTGGAAGTTCAAGAGCAGCCGGATCTCCTCGAAAGTGTCTTTATCCTGGATAGCCTGCGCCTCGTCAATAATGATCACGCTGTGCTTATTGGCATTGTGGTTGGCATAAAGGATCTTGTGCAGGGAATGGAACAGATCGATCTTCTCCTGGCTCGCTCCCGATCCTCCCAGCTGATGGACGATCTCCTGGATAAATTCCTTGCCCGAAAGCCGGGGATTTAAAATAAACACCGACTGATAGCGGTTTTCCTGCTGCAGTTCATGCCAGAGAACGCGCGAGAGCAAAGTCTTTCCACACCCGTATTCACCGGTAAAAAGCGCCGCGCCTTTATGTTCCCTGACCACATAAAGCATGCGCGCTATAGCTTCTTTATGCTGCTGCGAATAATAAAAGAACCGCGGATCCGGGGTATTTTCAAAAGGTTTCTCGGATAAACCCCAATAAGCTTCATACATGTTTTACTCCCCTATCTTACCGGCTCTAAGATCACTTCAATTTTACGCTTTAACTCATCGGCTTTACTTTGTTGTTCCGAAACAGGATTGGCAGATCCCTTGAACGGGACAATTCCCATTATTTTTTCCTGTAAGACGGTGTTCAATCTTATTGCTGCCACCAAGTCATCGAGCGTATTTCTTTGGCGCTCCTTAGCCTCCACCAGATCCTTATCCAGATTCTCAGAACGGGATTTAAGAGCAGCTACCTCTTCTTTTAAAGAACCCATCTCCCGGCGCCTTTGTTCTAATTCCGATTCTTTCTGATTTAAAGCTTCAGAAAATTGAGCGACTTGAGTCTTCAGGCTGTTGTAGAGCATATCCATCTCTTCATAACGCGATTTTTGCTTCTCTACTTCCTCTCTGGTCAAAGTATCTGACTGGGAGTACCGGGATTCAACGGACTGGATCTCTTCTTCTTTTTTAGCTAATTGCCCTGTTAAATATTCGAGATTTTTTTGTAAAGAAGAAACCAATTCGCTCTTTTTGGCAGCTGTTTCCTGTAATTCGCTCAAACGCGAATCCAGGGAGAGTTTCTTTCTTTCTAATTCTTTGACCTTCTCACTTTCGATTTTACTGACGGAAAATTCGTTTTCCAGGCTCGATAATTTGGCTTGCAAACTGATCAATTTTTCTTTTAGATCGAAAGATTCTTTCTTAACAGACTCAATTTCGAGTTCCTTCTTAAGTAAAAGTTCAGAGAGCCGGCTAACCTGCACTCTGGCGTTCTCATAAAGAGTATTTACCTCGGGTGATTCTTTGCGCGCCTTTAATCTATTTACTTCGTTTTTAGCGTTATTTAACTCTTCCTCAAAGTCAAAGATCTTGCGTTTAAGCTCTTTATTAGCTGATTCTAGAGCTTCGATATTCTTTTGCTGCTCTTTATTAGCTCTTTGAGCGGATTTAGCTGGCAGTGAATTCAATGCTTCCACTTCCGCTTCCAATTGTTTAATCTGGCCTTCCTTCTCAAGCAGGGTAAACTTAAGTTGAGCTATGTTTTCCTGCATTTCCTTGACCGGTATTTTTTGCGCTCCTGGGACCTTCTGGTTCTGCAGATCAATAAGGTTTTTTTCCAGCCCCTTGTTCTTCTCCATCAAAGACTGGCTGGCGCCTTGCGCCCTGGCCAAGTCTTCTTTTAATTTGCTTAAATCCTGGTTTTTAAAATCATTATCCCGGCTCAATTCTTCAATTTTCCTTTTGAGCACACCAGCCTGGCCGGTATCTAATTTTGCAATCTCTGCTTTGGAAAGCTTTAACTCTTCCAGGAACCGGGATAATTCCTTGTTGGTACTTTCTAAACGCGTAGCCAGACCGGTGTTTTTATTCTGTAAGCTTATTCGATCTTTGTCTACCTCGGAGATTTTTTTGTTCAGCTGGTCTATGAACTGTTGAGCGTTTTGAAAAGAATTTTTGATTCTTTCGACATCGCTTAATCCGCTCAACCTGATCTCCTGCTCGTTTATCTTTTTTTCTATTTCCAAGACATACTTTTGCAGATCGTCCTTTTCTTGCTGCGTTTCATGCAACACCTCGTTCAATTGAATATTTAACGCCTGCTCCCCCTTATATTTCGCGCTCAAATAAATCACAGGAGAAGCCATTACCGCTATCCCGGCGATAACCAATAGTATTTTTATATTATTTAGCATCTTTATGGTTCTTCAAAATCAAACTTATTGGGTCAATGCTCTTTTTTTAACGCTAACAAAAGAATAATCTTCTTTTTTCTTATCGCTGACCTGGTAGCTGACCACTCCCCTCATTTTCTCTAAATCAGGAGAGATCTCCCCCCGCCAAAAAACAACTCCGGATTTTTCTTGAGACTGCATCGTTTCCCAGACCAGGATCTTATCTTCCTGGACCTTTAAAGAGAAATTCGACGGAGTAAAGCCTTTTTTGCCGAATTCAATAAAAGATACTTGCGAGTTTCGAAAAATTACAGTTTCAGGCAAAACTTTGCCTTTCCCGGAAAGCGGATTTAATTGAATTTCCCACTCCATATTATCCATCTCTTTGCGCTTCTGTTCGATCAGCGCACGTTTTACTTTTCTCGCCTCTTCTTCTGATTTCTGTGTTTTTTTCTGAAGTTCTTCGGCCTGATTATTTTCTTGCACCTTGCTCTTTACTTTCTCAGGGCCGGATTTTTGCACTTTAGTTTCGACTTTTTTTTCTTTTTCACCTTCTTTTTTATCCCAAAACCAGGCCTGAGCTTCAGGCAGGCAAACGGATAAAAAACTCAAAATTACTATCAAGCTTAATAACCTTTTCATTGCTCCTCCTTTTTAAAATTAATCTCAGCGGATTAACTGTTGTTTTATTTACTTCAAGGGCTCCTTGCCCTCCCAGGTCTGCCAGGTAAGGATATATTTTTTAACCCAATCCACATCATTATCATCAGTTTTGCATAATCTCAGGAATTTCCGGAAATTTTCCACCGCTTTCGGCCGGTCCGGCAAATATTCCGCATAAATATACCCTAAATTATAATAGGTATAAGGGTCATCAGGATTAAGCTCTGCGGCTTTCTCAAATTCCGCCAGAGCGCGGGCATATTCCTTGTTTTTAGTATAAAACACACCCAGATTATAATGCGTAAACGCGGTCTCTTTTATAAGGATCTTGTTTTCTCTGGCTAACTCTGCCATCCTGGCGGGCATTTGTTCAAGTTTTTTTTCAAATTCTTTGTTCTTGGTCAGCGCTTCCGCGTATCGCTTTTTAAAATCATTTATCTGCAAACGGTATATCTCTAATTGCGCGTCTTTATTAAGCCTTTCCTCCTCTATAGCTTTAAACTTCTGCTCCATTTTTTTACTATCATTCGAGAGCTGATTCTTTTCGTTTTCCAGGCGGGTTAATTTCTTCCTGGTTTCAGGTATTATTTTATACTCGATTTTTAACTTTTCAAGAGAATCCTGGAGATTTTCTCTGTCATTAGATAATTTAAGATTGGCTTTTTCCAGATCCGCGATCCTTAGCTGGAAATCCTGCGACTCTTCTTGAGACTTGTTGCTCAGCTGGGCAATCTGCTCTTTAATACTTTTAAGTTCTACAATCAGCTGGGCCTTTTCTTCCTCCAACTTTTTTACGGCATTTGCCTTATCCTGCTGCAGGCTTTTGGCCGTATTTTCTTTCTCTTCCTGCAACAGTTTAACCTTTTTTTCCAATTCAATAGCTCTGATTTTATATTCCAGCAGAGCCTTTGTCTGGATCAAAACATTATCGCGTTCTGCGCTAGCTTTTGTGTAATCTTTTTTAAGCTTTTCATATTCTTCCTTGGAAGCTCCCTGAGAATACGCGTTAGGTAAAAAAATAAATACCGAACTAATAATCATTAAGCTCAACATTTCTTTTTGAAAAAAATGTTTTTTCATTTTTTCCTCAAAAGTTTCTTGCCGGCTTTAAATCCGGCATGATCTCTTTTTCTCCTCTTAGAAGCGGATACCCCTGATAATTCTTCATTTCAAGTTTTAAGGGCTCTTCGGAAAAATCCTGATAGGCCTGATATTCCTTATCCATCTTCTGACTAAGATCCCTGGAATAACCGGTACTTAGCTCATCGCCGCTGACTATATGCGGTGTTATGATTATCAGCAACTCGGTGCGTTTAGTCTTGTCAGTCTTGCTCTGAAAAGCCTGGCCGATAAACGGAAGCTTGCTTAAAAATGGCGTACCAATAGAATCTTCACTTTTTTCTTCCTTGCTCAGGCCACCGATCAAAATACTGGTACCGTCCTTGACCATGACTATGGTCTCAGCGGTGGAAGTATCAATAATAGGAATATTATTCTTCGACGAAGTAGCCAAATATGAGATGACACTGCTGATCTCGGGCTTGATCTTGACCGTAACATACCCGTCCTCATTTATTGTCGGTGTGACCATAAGCTGGATCCCCACATCCACATAGGTAACCGCTTCCGAAACCGTGGTCGAGGTCTGCGTCTGGGTGGTAGTAGTAGTTATATAAGCCTGCCTTTCTCCGACATGGATCTTAGCTTCCTGGTTATTGATCACCGCCAGTTTCGGATTAGAAAGGATCCTGGTCTGCCCCAGAGTCTGCAGATATTTTATTATAACATCAAAATCATTTTTTCCTATAACTCCCAGATGCATCTCCGAACTGGCGATGCTTTGTTTTCCCGCTGAGTAATTCGAAGTTGTGCCTGAAAAAGGATAAGACCCCACATACCCGACGTCTTCGACGACCTGCTGTCTTGACCTCCAGGCATCACTGGTCGCGGAAACCGAACTTAAAGGATAAGACCCCAGATAAGTCGTCCCGTATTTCTTTCCCAGGTTGAATAGCCCTTCCCACTCCACTCCCGAACTTAAATCATCGGTCAGTTTGACCTGAACGATCTTGGCGTCGATCAAAATCTGCCTGGTCTTCTGGTCCAACCCCTGGATCAGCCGGCTGATATCTTCCATCCGCTCGGGAAGAGTTTGAACTATAACTTGATTAGTCCTTTCATCGGCTTTGATCGAACCGACTTTTTTCAAATCCAGCTGAGATTTAAGCTGTTCCTCTATATCTTTAGCCCGGGCATACTTGAGATTAAAAGCCTTGATCACGTTTTTCTTATCCATCGACAAGAGTGTCGTTTCCATGCTGGTTACCCGCTCCGGGGTATCGATAACCAACAGGACGCCTGATTCCGCATCCAAAAGGACCTTGCCGATATCGCTTTTCATGGTGTTTACCAGGTTATAAGCCTGTTCGGGTATGGCGTATTGAAGGCGGAACACCTTCGATATCCGGGAATCGTAGAAATTCTTGCCAAAACGTGCCTTGTATTCGTTTTCCGACATGACGTTAAAAATATTGCCTTTTTTCACAAAAGCCAGGTTATTGCTGCGCAGGATAATGTCAAAGATATCCTTAAGCGAAGCGTTTTCAACATTAAGCGATACCCTTCCCGTAACTTCTTTGGTGGCAATAATGTTCAAATTAGTCTTAGCAGCGATGTATTTGAGCGCTTCGAGGATGTCCATGTCTTTAAGCTCCAGGCTAACGATCTGATCCGGAAAGACCTCGTCACCCGTTTCAGTGTAAGCATGCCCCCTTGATACCAGAAAAGCTAACGCGCTGATCGCTAATACCAACATCAATTGAAATATTTTCATCTTATTATTTACCCAGGATCTTCTTGCGAATCAACATCAGAGAATAGCCATCGCGAGTCAACTGCGATATCAAACTCAGCCTTTTATCGATGTCATTGCGGTTATAATAACGGACGTTGCCTTTTTTGAAAACAACGTTTAAAAGGCCCGCGTCCGAATAGCGGTTTATCCCTTGATAAGACAATTCGTATTTTTCCGAGATCTCTTTGGCGGTAATAAATTTATTTTTCATCCTACTCCTGTCCAAAAGTCTGCCAAGTCACTACATATTTTCTGATCCTGTCAGCTTCGGCATCCTGGGGAGCTAAAGCCAAATATTTTTCAAAGTATTCCACCGCTTTCTTTTTTTGATCTAAATATTCACCGTTGATCACTCCCAGATTATAATAAGATTCCGCGTCATTAGGCTTAAGTTCAATCGCCTTTTCCAGTTCCGCGACTGCCTTGGGATATTCCTGGTGCTGAGCATAAAGCACGCCCAGGTTATAATGAAGATTAGCGTTCTCATCCGGCAATTTACCGTATCTGTCCCTGAGCCCTTCCATGGCTTTCCGGGATTTCTCGGAGATCTCGTACCTTTTCTGCAATTCCTCGTAATTATTCCTTAATCCTGCCAGGTCTTCGATCAAAATACTCTTATCCTTGTCCATGCCGCCTATGTCTTTATACTTAGTCTCGTATTCCTTGATCTTCTTAAGATATTCCTGGTCTTTTTCGGTTAGCTGGCGCTTTAAAGAATCCAGTTCCCCGCGGCAGCCTTCTTGCCCATCTTTTACTTTGGTTTTAGTCGCTTTCCCGGTTTCCTTTTTGAAGCCATCAAGTTCCTGGTTCGCAGCCACGTACTGGTTCTTCAAGAAAACATTTTGATTTTCCAGGTCCTGTTTTTGCTGCTCGAGCAGGGTTTTCTGGCTCTGTAATTCTTTTAGCTGATCGGAAATTTGCTTTTCCCTGCCCAGGTAAGCGCTTTTTTCCTGGACCATCTGGAAAGAAAGTTCCTGGGAATTTTGCAATTCCCGTTTAAGCCTGGCAACATCATCGCTCAGCCCCTTAAGTTCCTGCTCCCTGCCTGCCCGGTATTCCTGAAATTTATTGTTCAGCTGGACGTATTCCCCTTCTTTAATAGCGTTAAGCTGTTCCAGCCGGGCTCTGATCAAAGCCACTTCTTGCTCTTTCTGCAACTTGATATTGTTGATCTGGACTTCCAGATCCTTGCTGGCTTTCTTAAGAGATTCTACCTCGAGTTGTAAAGAAGCTACCAGCAGCTCGCTGGATTTTAGTTTATCCTGGATTAATCTCGCTTCCTGCAGGCATCCTTGAGATTCAATTACTGTGGCCTGTTTCTGTTTTTCCGCCTCACCGTACTGGACCATGACCCTGGCTGTTTGTTCGGAAAGTTTAGCGAATTGAGTTTCCTGATCTTTATTCTTTTTTAATAGTCCCTCTTTATCTTTTTCCAGCGTATCCTTTTGGTTCTGAACATCAAATAATTTTTGGTTTAATTCTTTTTCCCGCTTTAAATATTCCTTTTTTTCCTGGGCTAACTGACAGGATAATTCTTGAGCTGACCTAAATTCTTCTTTAAGCTGGCTGGCCTTTTGTTCGGACTCGGCTTTAAAACTATCCCTTTGAGCTTCTAGACGCTTTAAGTCAGATTCAACTTTAGATTTAGACGCGGCGACAGCACTAGCCTCGGCAAGTTCTTTTTTCAATCCGGCCAACTGCCCAGTTAAATCTTCCTGCTTCTTTTTAAGCTGTTCGGACTCGGATTTAAAACTATCCCTTTGAGCTTCTAGACGCTTTAAGTCAGATTCAACTTTAGATTTAGACGCGGCGACAGCACTAGCCTCGGCTGCTTCTTTCTTCAATCCGGCCAACTGCCCAGTTAAATCTTCCTGCTTCTTTTTAAGCTGTTCGGACTCGGATTTGAGCTTATCCCTCTCCGCCTCCAAGCTCTTTAAATCAACATCACATTTATTACCGGCAGCTGGCTTAACCGCTGCAGCCATCTTCGCATCAGCAGCTTCTTTCTTCGAACCAACCAACAGCGCAGTTAGATCTTCCTGCTTCTTTTTAAGCTGTTCGGACTCGGATTTGAGCTTATCCCTCTCCCCCTCCAAAGCCTTTAAATCCGCATCGCATTTATTACCGGCAGCTGGCTTAACCGCTGCAGCCATCTTCGCATCAGCAGCTTCTTTCTTCGAACCAGCCAACTGCGCAGTTAGATCTTCCTGCTTCTTTTTAAGCTGTTCAGACTCGGTCTTAAAACTATCCCTTTGAGCTTCCAGGCGTTTTAAGCTGGTACGCAACTCGATTACTTCCGGCGGATTGCTCACAACAGGTTTCGTCTTTTTTTCAGCCAGGATCTTAAGCTCCTGGTTTTGAGACTTTAACTGACGCAATTCTTCTTTTAAAAGAGCTGCTTCCTGTAAAGCCGCAACTCCGGCCTTGCCTCGGGAAGCCGGTACTTGTAATTTTTTGTTCTCAGACTCCAATAACAGAACTCTTTCGCGCAATTTATTCAACTCTAAACTGGAATTTTCCGCATCTTTCTTGCCCCGCAGCGAAGCAAGTTCTAGCTGTTTTTTCTCTTGTTGGCATTGAGTTAATTCCTCCCGCAACCCGAGAAGCTCTTGCCTGATAGCTTTTTCATCCGCGATCTTGGACGAAACGGATCTAAGTTTTTTGTTTTCTTCCTGCAGCGTGGTGAGGTTTTTGGTCAGCTCCTGGAACTTAACCTCGAGAGACTGTTCCTGCTGCTTGACTTTATCGCAAACCTTTTCTATCTGGGATTTTTGTTCTTCCGACTTTGCTAACGCGCTGCGCAAACAATCCAGATCCTTCTTCAGCGCTTCCTGCTTCTGGTATTTGGAAGCGACTTCTTTTAAACGCAGATTTTCATCAACAGCGGCGTTTAATTTCATCTTCACCAGAGTTAAATCCTGCAGGATATCAGCTTGTTTATCATACTTAGAAGCGATCTCGGTGAGCTTTTTATTCTCTTCATTCGATAACTTCAATTCATTTTCCAGTATGGCGTACTTACGGCGCACCTGCCTCAATTCCAGCTCAAAGCCTTCCTGCTTCTTGATCCTCTGCCCGGCTGCTTCCAGCTCTTGGGAATTACTTTCAGCGCTGGAGAGATTTTTGCGCAAGTTGTCAATTTCGAACTGCAGATCCTCCACCTTGCCGGCCAGGTCTTCTTTTTGCTCCAAACAGCTGACCTGCTGATTCTTTATATCCAGCGCCTGCTGGGAAATAACGGAGTATTTAACCTCCAGCTCGCTTTTCTTTTGGGCTAAAGCGTCTCTTTGCTGGCTGATCTCGCTTACTTTAATTTCGCTCTCTTGAATCTTGCTTAAGAGATCTTTTTTATCCTGAGCGTAAGAATTACGCATCGCGGAGAGTTCCCTGGCCTTAGCTTCGTTTTCTTTGGAACAACTGTTCAGGATCTGATTCTGTTGCTGGAGAATAAACTTCTCGGTTTCTGATTGCTTTAAAAACAGGGATGTCTTAGCCTGTTGATCAACCAAAATCTGTTTTTCTTTCCTCAACTGGGTCAACGAATCCTGGAAACGGCGCAAATTTTCAGTGATCTTATCTATTTTGATCTTAAGTTCCCGGGATTGGATCTCTTTTTCGGCGTAGAGCGATTTGAGGTTGGTCAGCGCGCTTCTGGCTTCGGTCAGATCCTGCCTGGCTTTTTTAAAATCCTCCAGATACCGGGCTTCCTGGTCTTTCTCGGCTAAAGCATAAGAAAAAACGCCGGAAAGCACAACCAGCACCAGAGCTAAGGCCGCGTTTCTAAAATTCCGGAAGATTTTCTTTTTCATATAAATTCTCCTAGTGAGAACTTCTTGATCCTAGCGTTTACGCAGGCCCTTAAACTGTAATCTTTTTTCATCCTCTAAAGGAATAAAAACCTTATCCACGATCTGAGGCAGATCTACGGTTTTCTCCGGATTAAGAACATCGTAAGCTTTAACCGGTTTTAATCCGGATTGCCCCACGGTCTTGCCCTGCGCAGAAGGAACAAATACGTCTCCGGTAATAATCCTCGGAGTAAGTATGATCAATAACTCAGTCCGTTCCGAAGAAGTCGTTTTTACCTTAAAAAGGCTGCCTATAAAAGGGATGCTGCCGAAGAAAGGAGTTTGTTTTGTCAACTCGACCTTATTATCTTTCTTCAAACCTCCAATGATCACCGTAGCTCCTTCTTTAACCAGGACAGTAGTTTCCGCTAAGGAAGTATCGATGATCGGGATCTGGTTCTTGGTGGGAGTAATCAACATTTCCAGGACAGAGTTGATTTCTGCTTTTACTTTCAGGCTCACATAACCATCATCGTTTATATTCGGGACAACCGAGAGTATGACGCCCACATCCACAAAAGTAACTTGTTCTGAAACGGTGTTGGTGGATTGCCCGGTGGTAGTAGTGGTGGTGACATAAGCCTCTTTCTGGCCGACGTGGATCTTGGCTTCCTGATTATTAACCACCGCCAGTTTCGGGTTAGACATGATCTTGGTGGAACCGATAGTTTGCAGATATTTAATGACCGTGTCAAAATCCTGATGGCCGTTCACGACTCCCAGGTGCATTTCCTGGGTGGCGATCTTTTTTAGGCTGGAAGAATAGTTGGTGGCTGTCCCGGAGAAAGGGTAAGAGCCTACCCCGCCCACGGCATCAAAAGTATCTTTACGGGAACGCCAGGCGTCGTTAGCGGCCTGAACCGAAGTAAAAGGAGTTGAGCCCAGATAAGACAATCCGGAGCCAAATCCCAAATTGAACAATCCCTCCCACTCGACCCCCATTTCGTGGTCGTTGGATAATTTAACCTGGATGATGTTGACATCGATAATAACCTCTTTAGTTTTTTGATCCAACTGGCTAATAAGGCCGGCGATCTGCTCCATGCGCTCAGGCAAAGTTTGGACGATGATCTGGTTCCCGCGTTCATCTGACTTGATCAATCCTACTTTTTTAGCGTCCAGCTGGTTTTTCAGCGCTTCTTCCACATCCTTGGCTTTGGCGTACTGCAGCTTGAAGATCCTGACCGTGTTTTTATCTTCAAAATCTTTTAGTACCCCTTCCATCAACTCTAACCGGTCAGGAGAATCCATAACCAGGACGTTTCCCGATTCCGGGTCAACCATGACCCGGCCGACCTCGCTTTTAAGCATATCCAACAGGCTAAACGCCTGTTCAGGTACAGTATATTGAAGGTAAAAAACCTTTACTTGCCTGATATCGGAAAAACTCTTGCCGTAAAGCAACCTGTATTCTTCCTGGGTCATAACATTAAAAAGATCACCTCTTTTATCGTAAGCCAAGCTGTTAGACCGCAGCATCAGATCAAAAACATCCTGGATAGCGGCATTCTCAACCATAAGAGTGACTCTTCCGATGACCGCTTTAGTGGTAATAATATTAAGGCTTGCTTTCATAGACAAGAATTTTAAAGCATCCACGATATCGATGTTGCGCAGGTCCAAAGAAATCTTTCCGGAAATTCCGGCTTGCGCGGGGCCGGGAACAAACAAAGGCGCAATAACCTGGGACTGGGCCATTTGAAGCGATTTATCCTCAGGGACAGCCGATTCCTGCGCTCTAAGACAAACCTGCGCCAAGCTCAAAATAAATACCACTACCCAAACTAATTTTAATAAACAGGTTTTCTTGATCATCTTAAATCAATATTCTCTTCTCCGTATCGTAACGTCACTCTGTCCTTATAAACGGCTACAACCTTAAAATCCCCTACCATCTGGCCTTTTTTGACAAAATATGTCTTACCGGATTTATTATCTTCGATCATAGCATCCGGTTGATCTGACCAGGAGATACCTACCATTTTTAAGGTTTGGGAAGCTTCCGCCGCCTTACTCGAGATTACATCCGCGCTATCCAGAGACGACTTCTGCCCCATCCTGAAAATATCCCGGGGCTTGATAACTTCCTGGTAAAAAGAAAATGGCTTTAACAAGGATTCCTCCGGGGAAATTTTAGCTGAGTCTTTTGTTGCAACAAGATGCCCCAGGTTAATATTCTTTATTTTACCCAGAGAAACTGATATCCCGTTTATATAATATAAGGTAAGCATAAAAGCCAGGATGAATAGCAGAGCGTTTACGGCTTTAATGTTGAGCTGATTTTTCTCGTCTTTAAATATTCTTATTCCTATAAGCATAAAACCGGGGAAAATGTTCAGCAGGTTTTGAGCGGCTAAAGTTCCTGCTCCTCCGGGCTTTAAGGAAGGGCTTTCTTGCGCAGTCGTCTTTTTTGCCTCAAGTTCAACCATACTTTTAGCTTTTAGGTTCCTTTTCCGGTTTTGAAACCGGATGAAGCTTAATTCCGGCTTCATCTTTGATCTTCTTAAGCCAGCCGCTGAGCTGCTCGTATTTCTTGATCATTTCCACCTGCTTCAAGTAAGACTCGCGCACTTTCGGAAATTCCGCCGGATCAGCCGGCCTCTTTTTTAAAATTCTTATGACTCCATACCCCTTATAAACAGGGATCGGGGGATAAATGGAGTCGATATCCATCTCCAGCATCTTATAAAGATCATCTTTAGGTATCTTCCACATGTTGATCAAGAACTCAAAAGAAACAAACCCCGGATGCTGGGCAAATTTCGGGTCCTTTTTGACTGCTGCTTCCCAAAGTAAAGAATCTTGCATCTTTTTATAAAAAGCCTCGGCGTCCTTAAGCTGATCGAATTGCTTGAGCTCCAACTCGATGGTATTGTATTCGTTAATAAACTCGTTTTTGGCCTCTTCTTCAGTCACGTTGACCTTAAAATTATCCAGGAGCACTTTACGCAATTTTTCCAGCTGGATCATGTGGCTCAGCTGGTTCTGGAAAAGCTCCACGTTTTCTTTAGTCTTTTCCTTAACCCAAGCCGCGTAAGCTTCTTTGTCCTTTTTCCAATCAAAAGAAACTTTTTCGGCTTTGATCAACTTGTCTATTTCCTCTTCTAATTCCTTATCCTCAACTTTAATCTCGCGGCGAAAAGCCTCGTAAGACAGGACCAGCTGTTCCCAGACCCGGTCTTCGAGTTCCTGCTCGGTCTGGGGCGTTGCTCCCCATTTGGTGCCAAAAACTATTATCGCGCTTTTAACAAAGTAATAGTTAGACCAGGGCACCTGATCCTTCCAGCCGGAAAACTCTCCGATAAACTTGTTTTTCTGGCCAATTTTATTCTCCTGGGCGAAAGCGCAAGAAACTGCCAGAGCCGCAAAAACCTCCAAGCTAACTATAATCTTAAACATCTGCCTGTTCATTGCTAAATCCCCACAAGTTTGCGCCGGATAAGGCGTAAAGAATAGCCTTCGCTGGCCAGCTTCATAATCTGAGCGAGCCTGGACCTCACCAGGCTATTGTCATAAAAACGGATATTCCCCTTCTTAGCCACCATAGGCAGAAGCCCGAAATCAGTATAATGATTTACCGTCTGGTAGGAGATATTATACTTAAAAATGATCTCCTTGGCGGAAATCAATTTAGCCGATTTTAAGTTTTTATTTTGTTCTGCCATCCGCTATTTCCTTTATCTCAAGACTTATTGTAGTTACCGTAAGTACCAGAAATACCCGAGATACCATACTTACCCCTAATCTCCATTTTTAGGTTAACAGATATTAGAAATCTATGATAGTTATTGTAATTACCATAAGTATAAGATATATCATAAGTTCGTTAAGATGTCAATAGAAAAAATTAGGGGACGGTTCCTATTTATTTCCAAGAACTTTTCTCAGCAGAAATAAATAGGAACCGTCCCCTAGATTTTAAAATACGCTACCTTACTTCTTAAGCTGCTTGTGAGTCCTTAATGCGGTTTCCAGGAGCAAAAGCCCTTCCTGAAAGTCCTTGCCTTTGTAGAAAACCCCGGAAACACCCTGCGCCATAGCTTCTTTGGCCTTGCGGTCATCCACAAAAGCGCTAATGATAATTACCGGTACTTCTTTATTAAACTCCCGCAGTTTTTTAAGCGCGTCAGCGCCGTCCATGACCGGCATGTTCAGGTCCATAAAAATTATTGCGGGATTTTCCGTTTTAGCGAGATTGACCGCTTCTTCGCCGTTAGAAGCGGTAATTACGGAATACCCTTTAGATTTGAGCCAGAAAGCCAAAAGGTTGCGAAAATCTTCTTCATCGTCCACCAAAAGAACTTTGATCCCGTTTTCCATAACTTAACCTCCGTTTTCGCTTTTAAAACAAATCGGGAGGGTAAAAATAAACCTGGACCCCTTGCCCTTTTCGCTTTCCACCCAGACTTTTCCTTGGTGCAATTCTACGATTTCCTTGACTATCGCTAAACCTATGCCAGTGCCTTTTATTTCACTCTGGTTCTTCTCTCTGGACTGGTAGAATTTATCGAAAATTTTTCCAAGGTCCTCGGCAGAGATACCCACGCCGGTATCCACAACAGCGACTCTGACCAGCCCTTCTTGCTTGTCGCAGCTGGCTTCCACGGTAATGCTGCCGTTTTCAGGCGTAAATTTAATGGCGTTGCCGATAAGATTATTCAAAACCTGGATTATTTTGTTAGGATCGACCTCTACCCGGGGCAGATCAGCGCTTACAGACTTACTTAGCTTAATGGATTTGCTAACTGCCCAGTTATTCAAGCTTTCCTCGGAATCGATGATAAGCTTATCCAGATCAGTGCTCTCGGGCAAAATAGCGTTTTTGCGCGCTTCAAGTTTGGAGAGATCAAGCAGATCGTTGATCAAAAGGGTAAGACGCTTCAAATTGCGCTCAGCGATAGAAAGAAACTCATTTTGTGTCGGAGAAATCTCGCCGGTGCTCTTGCTCAAAATAAGAGCTACCGATTTTTCTATAGCTACAAGCGGGGTGCGCAATTCGTGAGAAACATTGGCCAAAAACTGAGACTTAAGCCCTTCGATCTCTCTCTGCTTGGTTATATCGTTGAGCATGGTGACCATACCAACGGTATTGCCATTATGATCTTCGACCACCGCGGAACTGGTGCGCAGAACTTTCATGGTGGATTCGTCAGCGCTGACCACTTCGATATCCTTTTCCACCACCTCGTCTTTTTCGCTGGATATGCGCTTAGTCAAAGTCAGCAGATGCTCATCCTTGACCACCTCTTTTATCGGCCGGCCGATATCGTTCTTAGTGATCCCCAGAAGGGCTTCGCCGGCGGAATTGACCAGGATAATTTTCCCCTCCGCATCGACTACGACCATGCCCTCGGCCATATTGTGAACGATGTTATCTATTCTCTGTTTCTCGCTGATGATCCTGGTATTTTCTTTTTTTAGCTGTTGGACCGCGGCCCCGTGGCGGGTAAGCTCGTGTTTAAGGTTATCCAATTCAGACTTCAAATTGTTATTCTCGCTCTTTAATTTGTCGAATTCCGCCGCGTTGACTTTGATCTGGGGTTGCGCCGGCCGGGAGATCTCATTAGAGATCTTATTTACCAGGCGGTCGACTTCTTCAGGAGGGCAACCGTATTCCCTCAGCGCTTCTTTTAACCTGAACAAAGTATCGTCTTTTTCCTTACTGTGGTTGATAAACTTCTTAAGGGCGTTTTTAATCTGAACGCTTAATTTGCTGGTCTGTTTGAATTCCTGCCCAACCATCCCGAAGAGCTGCTTTTCAATTGCCTGGACATCCTCGCTCCTCTCGATCTTATCCTCGATTAAATCTTTGATCTGACTTTTAATTTTTTCGTATTCTTCGGGCTTTCCGATCGCGACAAAAGCCTCTTTGCCTTTTTCCACCTTAAGATATGAAAACTGCTTGGCCTGGATATGCTCGATAAGCTTTTCCTGGAATAATTTGTTGATATCCCCGGCTGCCTTGATCAACTCTTTATCCAAAAGCAGTACCCTGATAAACTGCTCTATTTCGCTTTCGGTTACCCCGGGGGTAAAAGTTACGTCTTCTATTTCAAGTTTTTTAAAAAATGGGACTAAATCCTGGACCGCGCCTGAATTTTTATCGTTTAAAATTTCTCCGTCAATGGTCAGTTTGTTATCCGGAGACAAAATCAGGTTTAATTCCGGTTTATCCACCAAAAGCAGGCAGACGGCGGTAAAAACGCTTTTAAGCGAATTGACGATCAAAGGATGTTTAGCGGGGTAGATCGAAATCAACCTCAGGCAAGTTACTAGGTTGCTTATGAGCTTTATTTGGTTGGAGCTTTGGAATTGTTCTACCATAGAATAGATTATACAATAAGCCAGCGGATTTTACAATAGAAAAGGCGGACATTCCGTTTTTCAAGGGAAATGCCCGCCTTTAGAGAATTGCCGGATATTATTTTTTATGACAATCCATACAGCCTGTGGGGCCCTTTTCCTTGGCCTTATGGCAATCGATACAATTCTTGTGATACGCGTTTTTGGCGTCTAGTTTCGCGTCTGCGGTATGGCAAGACTCGCAAGTCTGAACCGGAGTTTCCGCCATATGATGGCAATCTTTACAGCTAGTACCTCCCGCAATGTGGCCTTTATGGGAAAAAGTCACTTTGCCGAAAGAACCGTCATGGGTAACTGATTCCGGCTGAACCTGTTCCTGGGCCATGATAAAAGTACCTAAACAAAATATTACCGCTGCTACTGCTGCCAGAACAAATCCCGCTATAACAAATTTCTTCATTTTCTCACCTCCTTGAATACTAATTTTATTATTTTTTTAGCTCCTGTCAACAAAAATTATAACTTAGCGCTTTACCACATCTTTATACTGACTGCCCATTCCTGCAGACTAAGAACCAGGAATTTTTGTATAAAAAAAATGATAAGTAAGGCGACAAAAGGCGAAATATCCAGCCCGAATTTCATAGAAAACGGCAGGATCTTGCGGATGGGATAAAGTATTGGCTCGGTAAGCTTAAAGATCAACTGGACTATAGGATTATTGGGATCGGGGCTTACCCAGCTCAAAAGAGCCCGGATAATGATCAACCACTGCAAAGCAATGAGAATTATACTTATAACTGACGCTAAAGCGGAAATCAAATTCCCCACAACAAACATAACCAACCTCCTTTTTTAAAGTTACATTATACAGCTTTAATTCATCCGCTTACCATTTTTTAAAAAGCTATACCGCGTATAGGGGAACTGGCGGTAAGTCTGATAGATCACCAGAGCCAAATTTGAAATAAATTCTTTAACCTGCCGGGTCCCGGAGCGGCTTTTAGTCAGAACGCAGATCAAAAAATCGCCCTGCTGGGTGAATACTATCCCAGCGTCATGGCAGACATTTTTTTCCAGCCCGGTCTTGTGAGCAACCGGACAATCATCAGGAAGCTTTTTAGGGATCCGGTCATTGACTTTCTGGCGCAAAAGCATGGCCAGGCATTTCTCGGAGATCTGCCGGTTTATAAATTTGCGGTGATATAATTTTCCCAGGAGTTTTGAGATATCCGAGGCGCTGGTATAATTCTCCACCCCGTGTTTGCGGTCTTGAAAATCCATCATTTTGCGGGAAAGGTTGGTGTGCTTTAAACCGGATATCTTAAAATAATCATTAAGGTATTCAAAACCCAGCCGTTCGATCAGCATATTAGCCGCCGTATTGTCACTCTGGGTGATCATAATTTCGATCAATTCCTCGACCGGAATTTTTGTCCCGGAAGCAAAATTCTTGATGATTCCGGATCCGGTGGTTTTATTAGAGAGCTTCAGCACCATTTTTTCTTTTAAATTAAGCCGGCCTTCGTAAACCGCCTGAAAACAGGCGGCCATGATCGGGATCTTGACGATGCTCGCCGAAGGAAAAAGCTTGTCTTGATTCAGGCTGAACTGCCAGCCGGTGTTTAAATCCTCGATGATGATCCCGGCGTCGCCTTGGAAAAGCCGGGCCTTATTTCCTAAAGCATCATTTAATACCGCCCAGGCTGCCTGGCGTTTTTCCAAAAGCCTTTGCTTTTCCTGCGCCTGCTTCCAGACCTTGTAGCTGGAATAACCCAGCCAACCGCAAACGCTCAAAGCTAAACTTACGGCCAAAAAAATTACAAATACTTTCTTTTTATTGTCCATGGCTAAGCTTTGATCTGGCGCAACTGCGAAATGATCCGTTCAAACGGAAAACTGCTTCCCGGACAAACGGTATGCTTGCCTCTAATGCTTTTATGTTTGCGTATGTTGCTTACAGATATATTATACTGCCTGCGCAAAACGGTGATCAACTTAATTAAAGACTCGGACTGACTCTCAGAAAGCCTCTGCCGGTTAAAATCCCCTACCAGGCAGATCTGGATATCTTTAGGCCGGTTAACCTGAGCCTGTTTCTTCCAGCGCCAACCCACTTCGATTTGCCCATCCCTGCTTCCGGCACCATTACCGATCACAAAATGGTAAAACAACCCGCCCATACCGCGTTGGCGATGGTTGCGGTCAAAAGCCTCGGCGTTTCCCTCAAGAGTCCCGCTGTGGTGGATAGTAATGGTCCGCCAGTGCACGGAATAGTTTTTAGGGCCGACTATAGCTTCCACTTCGGAAGCACCAAGCGGACTTACTGACCCCCTAGGCAGCGGGTAAGGAACCCTTTGTATCAATAACCGCTGCCCGACCTTCAGTTGACCGGGGTCGGTAATGCCGTTAAGGCGCATTAACTCGTTCACATCAACGTTGTAGATATGCGCGATCCGCCAGAGAGTCTGCCCGCCAGCAACTATGTGGTATACGCCTTGCTTGGGTGGAACGGCCGGAGTGGTAATTTTACGGGGCGCGGTAACGCAACCGGAAAAAAAACCCGTTAGGATCGCCAAAAACAGAAAAAAATATTTCCCGGGCATTAGTTACTTTAAGAGTTTTACCTCGTCAAAATAAAGAACTCCTTGGGCAACCGGCCGGGGTTCCCACTGATAGCTCTTGAGAGGAAAATCAAGTTCTGAGTTTTTATCTGCGTTGTCCGGCTGCAAGTCGGACCGGGGAACGAAATCATTGAATTTGCAAACCACCTGTTTCCATCCCTTGAAATTATCGCTGACCATAAAACGCCAAAGCTCTCCGCCATTATCTTTAATATCAAAAGCGATATCCGTCTTAGAGTCGCTTCCGTACATGTAAAAAGCTATTGCGCTGTAATCTTTCCACTTGATATTCCCGGGTTTGACCAGCCATGAAGAATTCTTAGCGTCCAAGCCAAAACCCCTGGCTATCCACATATAGCCGCCGTTGACCGCGTAGAAATTAATTTTTAATGTCTGCGGCCTGGATTGCTTGACCTCAGTGGCCGCGGTTACTTCCACGGTAGAACCGCCGCCGGAGCCAAAATCAACGGTACCTTCCGGGCCGCCGGAAATTGCTCCCGTAAAATCATCGATCAGTAATTCTTTTTCCTGCGCCAACGAAATCCCAAAAAAAACAAATAATATAATCAGGGTCAAATAAAGTTTTTTCAAGCGCCCCCCAGGTTTTAAGTTAAGATTTTTTTATTTCCAGCTTATATCCCTTGGTCCTGAAACTTTTCAATTTCAACCTGCTTGGTTCAGCCACGAAAAAAACCGGCCCCGGCCCTTCGCCCGGCAATGCCACTTCACAGTGCACGGTATCCCGCAGCATAGTAAATATACAGGTTTGATGGTCATTATGCTCGAAGGCCAGCGCTATAAAATCTTTGGCTTTAAGCCGTCTTTTTTTAAGTTTTTCAGCCAGCTTTTTATGTTTTAAAAGGCCCATAACAATACAAAGCGGCCGGAATTTAGCCTTGTTATTATTAATTAAAATAAATTCTTCATTATCAGGGTGAAAATTTAATTTAATAGCCGCGGAGTTTTTCTTAACGCAGATAAGCTTATGCGCGCCCCAACGCCGGTGTGAACAATAGATAGTCTCCATCGCGCCGTTTTTCGCCTGAGAGCCCAGGACTTTTTTGGAAGCTTTTAACGTTCTAATAAGATTTTTTTTCTCTAGATCAACGAGTATCGCGGCAGTAGCGCTTTGAAGCTTAAGGGTTAATGATATCATTTAATCTTTGACCGCAGCAATGTTAAGATTAGTTATCCCTAATTCGGTAAGGACATCCAGGATGTCGACGATCTTATGAAACCCGACTAATTTATCGGCGCGCAGGATAACGATCAATTCCGGATTATTTTTAAGTTTTGCGGCCACCAAAGATTTGAGTTCCCGGACCGTCACAATATCTTCACCGAGATAGACCGGCCCGTCTTTACTTAAAAGGATGTTGACCTGGTCCTGTTTCTCGATATTCGAGGCGTTCGCCGCCTTGGGCAGCTTAATATCCAGCTTCTGCACCCGATAGGGGTTAAAAGTATAAAGCAGGCTGAACGATATAAAAAAGAAAATGAACATATTCATGATGATATCAGTCATCGCGATTGATTCCAGGCTCATTATATAATTGTGCCTGCCTGCGATCTTCATAACTTTACCTCTTCCTTTACTTCTGAGATCACTTCCAGCAATCCCCCACCGTAGTTGTTTAAATCCAGAGAAACATACTTTATCCGGCTGATAAAATAGTTATAGCAGAGATAAAACGGGATAGAAACGATCAAACCCGCTGCGGTAGTGATCATGGCTTCGTAAATCCCCAAAGCCAGGACATTGACCGTGATATTCGCGCCAGCCTGCTCCCAGACCATAAATGCCCGGATAAGGCCGGTGATAGTGCCCAGGAAACCCAAAAGAGGCTCAATGCCGATAACCGACGCCAGAGCGCCAAGCCTTTTCTCGAGATTGTGGATCTGATTGTTCCCAGCCTGTTCCATGATCTTCTCCAATCTTGCGATGGGAAGGCCGCGCCTTTCAATCCCGATCTTAAAAATCGCCGCCAGCGGAAAATCCAGATTTTTCTCGCAAAGAAGCAAAGCCCTTTGCGGCTTATTAGCTTTTAGATCCTTGAATACTTCCTGGGCGAAGGCGCTGGAATCCATTTTAAGGCGCCGCAAAAAATAAAACTTTTCTATAATAATGGCCAGGCCAAAAATAGAACAAAGTATGATCGGGACCATTACCGGACCGCCTTTGACGATAAAGTTCCACATTCTAAATCCTCCGCGAATTTATTAAAAAATTCTTACAAAAAAGTTAATCTTCCTACTTATTAATGCCCTTAATATTATCACGAGTGGCCGCGCCAAACAACTAATTTTTAGGATTAAAGACGCCCGCGGAAATAATAATGTTTAAAGCCGCATTGACCGACATGTCCGGAAATTTTACTTCATCTTTAGAGACAAAGATCACGTACCCGCTCAAAGGGCCGGGAGACATAGGTAAAAATACCGCCACCGTGTCCTTGCCTATGGTACGGTTAAGTTCGGCAAACCCATCATTGGTGATAAAGCCCAGCGACCAGATACCCTTGGACGGATATTCCACCAGCACCACTTTCTTGAAACCGAATTCTTTCTGAGCCGAGACAAAAAGGATCACCTGTTTGACGGCAGGATAAATATTTTTGATCAGAGGCAGGCCGCTGAACCAAATTTCCATCTTGAGGAATATCCTGTGCTTTAAAAATTTAGTTGCCAGCATCCCAACCAGTAATATCAACAATAAAAAAAGAAGAAACCCGATACCCGGCACATAAAAACCCCAGCTTTTTTTCAAATAATCCACCAAAAATACCCCCAGGATGTTGTCCAGGAATTTAAAAACAACCACTAGAAGATAGATCGTCAAAGAGAACGGGATGACTACGACCAGGCCGGTAATCAGGTATTTTTTGAGGTTATTCATTTTTTTCCTTCCAGATGCCTTTTTGGTTCTTTTTCATGGCGCGCCTGCACATCTATGACATCACCGCGCCTGGTCCGGCAGCTATTGCTATTGGTTTGGTAACGCACATTGATCTTGCCCTGAGGGTTGATCAGAAGATTTAACAAAAAACTCACCAGGCTAAAAGCCATCGCCCCCCAGAAAGCGCTAAGAAAATCCGAAACGTAAAAACCTGTGACGACCTTAGAGACCGCATAAAAAAGAAAACCGTTGACGAAAAAAGTCAACAGCCCCAGAGAAAGTATATTCAGCGGCAAAGTTAATAAAAGCACAAACGGACGCAGCACGGCGTTGACCAGGCCCAAAACCAAAGCTGCTAACACAAGCGCCCGGCTGCTATCCACGTTGATCCCCGGAATGAACTTAACTACCGCCAAAAGCGATAATATGTTAGCAAACCATCTTATGATGAAACCGACCATATAAAAAACTCCTCTTAAAAACTCAAGCCATTATTTAAAACCACAATTACAGCCGCCAGCAAGATAAAAAACGCTCCCAGGACAATACCCCAGAAACGGGTATAGCTGGTTATGGTTTGTCCCAAGACCTCGATTTTATACAAGTCGACTACCTGGAAAGTGCTTCGGCGAAACCATCCAACGGCCCGGGAAGGCTGGCCGATCATTTTTTTAGCTTTGCCCAGCCCGAAAAACAGGTTCCCTAATATTGGAATAAGCGCTTCATAATTAAGGTAGATCAGGCAGCCGGATTTATCCTGCATAGTGACGTCTTCACCTAAATAACTTCCGGCATCCGCTTTGCCGATAACCTTGCCTTCGATCTCCACGTAACGGCCACGCAAAGGATTAGCGTAAGGATCCTGCATAAGCTTAAATACCGTGGTCTTTTCCGGCTCTGAGGCAGGAATACTGAATTTATATATCCCCTGAGACAGAAAAGCCAAGCCCAGGAGAAATACGGCCAGCGGATAGTTGAGAAATTTGCCGTAATCAGTCAGAATCATAACCAGCCCGAAAATCCCGGCTAGAAACGGAAAGCAATAAATAAATATACCGAACCAGAATTCCGAGTATAACTTTTTTCTATCCAGCCCTTCCCCTTCATAAGCCAGCTTTCCGAAATCAAACACCGATGGTTTTGAGTTCTGCAGCGCAAACTCAGTCAAAGCCATTATTCTTTTTCCGGTCAAAGGATGAGTGGAATTCAATTCAGAGATCTTGGCCCAGGGGCTGTAGATGTCAAAAAGGAAAACCTTGGAGAGTTCATCGATATTAGCCTTGCCCCCTCCTTGTTCCGTAGCCAGTTTAAAAGTAGAACCTACGGCGTGGGCTGATTTATAATCGTAAATGCCCATTTGCCGGGTTGAGGCAAGTAAACGATGGGTAGATTCGCCGTCGGTTTCAGTGGCGATCCCATAGGCGATCTTGACCAGGGCCATGGAAAGGCTGTCCGGATTCTGCGTTTCCCGCGCTGAAAAACGGTCAGCCAGGTATTCTCTGGTCCGGGATAAATAAAGGACCAAGTACGAACCGATAACATAAAGCACATAAGCTATCGCACCGATAATCGGGGTGGAATCTTTTTTCCCCGAAGAACGCCGCCTTCTTCTTAAAAAATTATAATAGACCTCGTATAATATCTGCAGCAGGATCGAGGCGATAGTCATTACGATAAAATCAAGGTTAACTATGTGGCCGAGCTCATGAGCGTAGACCGCTTTTTGTTCTTCGATATTCAAATATTTAAAGAGGCCTACGCTGACCACCAGGCGCGCGTTAGCCGGGAAAGAACCGTAACAGTATGCGGTAGGGTTGTTATCGGCGATGATCCGCAAAGAAGGCAGCGGGATATTGTTTTTCTGGCAGACCAACCGGATAAACTCCGCGAGCTCCGGGTGCTCTTTGGAAAACTCTTTAAAATCCACTCGCCTTATCCGGTAAAGCCACCTCTGCAGGAAATCGGTGACCGCGGGGCTGACTAACCAGAGAAATACTCCGGTAAACACTGTCAAACCGACCAGCCAACCAAAACCTATGAAGTTAGCCTGGAAGGCGATCAGATAGAAAACAAAAAAAACAAAACTGGACAGGATCCCCAGAGTCACTATTGAAGCAAATGCCAGATTAGAATTCATTCATCCCTTCCTTGAGAAGACGGAATTTCCGATTCCAGCTTATGGATCAGGCTTTCAGCCTCCTTAATGATCTGGGCCGAGACAAGCTTAGAACTTTTGGCTTCATCTTTGAGCGATCTCAAAACGCTAAGCAGCCTCTTTAAAACGATTGTTCTTTTTTTCTCCCAAGCTTCTTCCGGCTCTAGTTCCTCGCGGCTGCGGATCAAAGCGACCAGGTCTTTCTTTACCTCACGGCCGTCTTTGCCTTTATCGAAGATCTGGCTTTTAAGATGTTTATACTCTTCTTCACCGAGGAATTTCTTGTTCTTAGCCTGGCGCAAAACATCTACTGCTTCATAAGTGGGAATATTCCCGGCAGGAGCATCTTTACGGGATTGAGAACGGAGATACTCCGGCTCTTCTTTTTCCAGGAAAAAATACGACCGCAAAAGCTTCAGAGAAGTCTCTTTGCGGATCCCGATTTCCTTAGAGGTGTAATTCTCGAATTCGTTATAACCCCATTCTTTGTATTTCTTGTCTTTGTAGATGGCGTACAAACAACGCCCAAGTTCGATCCAGGAAGTTTTGAAAAGTTTGGCGTTCTCTAAAACTTCACGCCGGAGAGGATCATCGCAGGCCTGCCGGATCTTCTCTTCTAACTTTTCGATAGATTTGGATTTTATGTTTGCCATGAAAATCAGTTTAAGCGGTTAAATCATCCGGGCCTGGTTTCGCTGGGAGAAGCAGGATTGCCTTCGTTCTCCTGTTGCACCGTCGAACGTAAATTAGGGATCTTGGGAAGCTTAACCTGCGGCGGGGACTGCGGTTGCGGCGGGGGCAGCGGCTGCGACTGGGGCAGCGGCTGCGACTGGGGCAGCGGCTGGAGCGCTTCCGGGATGATTTCAGCACTTTGCCCAGGCAGGTTCTTTTTCTGCTCTTTCAAAAATTCCTGGAACAATTGCGAGAATTTTTCTTCCAGCTCGTTATATTGCTCTTTAAGCCCGTTATACATTTGATTGGAAAGCGCCAGTTCTTTATTCACTTTATCTAATTCAACTTTGACTGGGTCCGGATCTTTTTGCTTGCGGTCAACTTCTGCCTGGGCCAAGGCAGACTTAAGGCTGGCGATCTCGGATTTTAATTTCTCCTGCTCTGCCAGCTGTGTTTGACCAGCGGCGATCCGGCCGGTAACTTCGGCTTCTTTCTCCTGCAAAGACTTCGCCAGGCTTTCCACGCTCTCTTTATATTCAATAGCTTTTTCCTGGCTGGTTTTTTCCAATTCAGCCCGGAGCTGACGCTCTTCCAGGAGCTGATCTTCGTGTTTTTTACGCGCTTTCCTGTCCTCTTCTCCCATCGAGAAAATTGCAAAAAGAGATACCACCAGCAGGGCAACGATCAAAGCGTAAAAATATCCGGAGTGAGCGAAAAAAGAAAACATTTTATCCTTCTTCAATAATACTACTTGCAGGAAAAAGCCTAAAAGCAGGTTTTACAGATCAAGCAATTTTCTTTGCCTTGATAAGCTTTAGAAAAATTTTGACTATCCTGGGGTCAAATTGCGAGCCTGCGCCTTCTCTCATGATCCTTAACGACTCTTCTGTGGTAAAAGCTTTACGGTAAGGCCGGTTGGAAGTTAAAGCCTGAAAAACATCGGCAATGGCGATGATCCGCGCGCCAACAGGAATGAGTTCGCCTTTCAAACCGCAGGGATATCCCCGGCCGTCCCATCTTTCATGATGGTAAAGTATATAAGGAATAACCGAACGCAAGAAATGGATCGGCCTTAATATATCGGCTGCGATCTGAGGATGTTTTTTGATTTTAAGATATTCGCTTTCGGTAAGTTTAGAAGTCTTCAGGAGGATCTTATCGCTGATACCAAGTTTGCCCAGGTCGTGGAGGATCGCCGCCTGGCGGAGATCCTCGATCTCTTCCGCGCTTAATTTAAGCGCCCTGCCCAGCTGGGTGGCGTAAAGCACTGTTTTCTCGACGTGTTCCCCGGTATAATGATCCCGGAGCTCAATGGCCTTGGCGAAAGCAAAAATCGCTTCGATCAGATTTTGATTGGCGTGCAAGGTTATTCTATCGAGCTTATGCCTTAAGCCCAGGATATTTTCCTGTTTATTGTTTTTCTTCAGAATAAATTTCGCTTTTGATTTCTTCCCGTCGAGAGAAGTATAAACGCGATTGCCGCCGCTTTCCTTCGCCCTGGTCAAAACCAGCTCAGCCAGATCCAGCAAATCTTCGCATTTGAGTATCTTATCTTCGGGATAAGATACCACCGCCATGCTCACTTTTAATTTCACCGTGCTCGTGCGCTCGCCAAAATTGTAAACATTAATCTCATCCAGAATCCTCTGCGCCAGGGTCAAGGTCTGCAATATATCTATGCCCGGAGAAATTATAATAAATTCTTCTCCCGCGGAGCGGACCACGATGTCGTACTTGCGCACAACTTTCTTCAAAAGCTTAGCCAGTTGGTGCAAGCAGAGGTTGCCGAACATATGGCCGTACATATTATTGATCGACTTGAAATAATCAATGTCCAGCATGATCAAAGATAAGGGCTGGCTGTACCTTTTGGCGCGAAGGAATTCCGCTTCCATAACTTCATCCAGAAAACGGCGATTAAACAAACCCGTTTCATAATCCCGCAATACCAGGGTTTTGAGCTTGTGGTTTGATTTTAAAAGCTCTTTATTTAATTTTTCTTTTTCCTGCTCGGCTTCTTTGCGCAGGGTGATGTCCTCGAGAGTTTCAATGGCCGCTACCACTTTTCCGCGAGAGTCCACCAGGGGCGCCGCGGTAAAACGCAGCCATTTGCCCTTTTTGCCTAAAGGGGCAAAAAAACCTTGGACATCATAAGCCCCCTCTACTAAATCCCACTTCTTGAGCTCCATATTTTTATAATGTTTATTTATATCGGCTCGGGGAGCAAGGTTAAGCAGCAGGTCAGCCAAACACGGCCTCTGGGAGGAATAAAAAGGCATCCAGTGATTTTTGGTGCCGAGCATCCGCAAAGCAGAATATCCGGTCAGGACCTCACAGGCGCGGTTCCATTCCACGATGACGTGATCTTTATTGATCACAAAATGAGCAATTGAACTGCCCTGGAGTATATTTTCCGCTTTAAGCTTAGTAAGGTTTTTTTCAACCATAAGGTATTATACCATAACCCGATAAAAAATCAATTTAACTCAAAGCTAAAGTTTTACTTTTTAGCCGGGATCAACACTTTAAACGCATTTTTTATAGCCCCGGCCCCTTGCTGGACGCTCCCCGCGGAAACATTGGCTAATTCTTTTTTCAAGGCGGACAAATCAAATCTAGCTAGATCTGCTATAGGAGTAGCCATCAGGGCCTTAGCCAGGATTATCTTGACTAAAGACTGGGGATTATCGATATTCTCGTAAGTTTCGTGGATGTTAAGGTTAAACTCCTTAACTACCGGCTTAGCTTGGCGCGAATAATCTTTGTAGCTGACTTTACCGATGTCCAGAACCAGTTTATCGATCTTGATCTCAGGCGCCGGACCCGAACCTTTGGGCTTTAAAGCTTCTAAAGATCCCAGATTGACTTTACCTTTTGCGTTTTTAGATACTGTCAAACTTTTAAGATTAACTTGCAGCTGCCGAAAATGGACTTTGCCTTTTAAAAAAGCCGCCAGATCATAATCAGCGTAAAAAGCGGGCAGATCCACCATTAATTTATCGGGATAGTCTGCAGGATTAAAAAGCTTTAGATCCCTTACCGCGATAACCGGCTTAAAGACCCCAAGATCAAAACTGCCGATCTCTAGAGTTAGCCCGGTGATCGACTTTATCCCCTGGGAAACAAGATTCTTGGCAATAACATTCTTAAATAGAAAAAGGCCTCCGAGTATAACCAAAATAATCAAGATCACGATAACAGTTTTTTTCATAAGCCCTCCGCTTTTTTCAATAATTTATTGGAAATATTATACCATTAAATCCTCACCACCAATAATAAAAAATTTGGGCGGGCCTGTTTTAAAAGGTCCGCCCGTTTTAAAGCGAAATTATCGGCTTAAATCCGTTTTTTAAGTTCAAACTCGATTGCGGCCACTATTTGCTCTGCGCTAAACGGCTTGGTGATACACTTGTTTATGCCGCATAGGCTCATTAAAGAGATATGCTCGTTTTCAGTAAAGAATCCGGTCATAGCGACAACCGGAATATCCGTGGTCCTGGTAAAACGGCTCAACTCGTCCGCTATCTCAAATCCGCTGAAATGGTCCATTTTAAGATCAAGTAGAATTATGTCGGGCTTGTTATTGCCGGCCAAATCCAAAACCCGGTGAGGATCGTTAACCTTAATAACTTCGTAACCGTTAAGAAAAAGCGTTTCCTGAAGCTCTTCAAGAAATTCCTTATCATCATCGACGATCATCACTCTTTTTTTGTGCATTTACGGCTTCTCCTGCCTTCCTAAAATTGGAATCGACACGCAAAATTCCGCACCTTTCCCAGGTTTGCTTTGAACAATTATTTGCCCCTGGTATCCGTTAACTATTTCTTTGCAAATGGAAAGGCCGAGTCCCGCCCCTTTTTCCTGGCCCTTGGTGGTAAAAAACGGCTCAAAAATATGCTCTCTAACCTCAGGCAGTATTCCGTGGCCACTGTCTTTAATAGCAATAACCAGGTGATTATTTTTTAAACCCGTGCATATTTCCAGTTCACCGGCTCCGGACATCGCATCCAGGGCGTTTTTTATTAAATTAATAAATACCTGCTGCAGCCCGCGGTCCGCTACTTTCGGAAGCTTTTTCCTGTAACTTTTCTTTATACTTATCCGGCCGCTTATCCTGTCCTGAAAAATAGTCAAAGAATCATCCAGTAATTTATTTACATCCTCGTCAAATTGCTCCCGATTAGGAGTGATTTTAAACTGGCGGCCGAAATTACACAAACTCATAGTAATATCCCTTATTCTGCCCAAGCCTTCCTTGATGCCGCATAAATAACCGCTGGACCTTGGGTCATAATCCATCTGGCCGGAAAGCATATTGGCGAACCTGATAACCCCGTCAAGAGGATTGGCGATCTTATGGACTATCCCGGAAGCCATTTTGCCTACAGAAGCGTATTTTTCCAGCAAGGATTTTTCCCTGAACAGCCGCTCGTTCTCTTTCCTGATCTTTGAAGAATCAAGCAGATTTTCAATGATCCTGCAGGCAAGTTTTGCTAAAGCGACGGCAAAAGCCAGGTCTTTTTCGCTAAATTGCTCCCCGCTGGTTTTATCCCCGATATTAATTAAACCAAAAGAACTGTCATGGACAAAAAGCGGAATAGCCATGAATGACCCGGTGCGGTAATGTTTAAAACCATTGCGATGAAACCTGATATCCCGATCAATATCCTTGACCAGCACCGGCTCCCTGAGCCTGATAACCTTTCCGCAGATCCCTTGGCCGACTTTGCGCCTCAAACCCTTTATCGCCAACGGCTGGGAATTATAAAAATTATTCAAAACCAGCTCATCGGTCCGCGAATCAAAAAGAAATAACGAACCGCACTCCGCCTTAAGACAACTCATTATTTCCTTAAGCGTGCCGTTTAGAAAACTTTTCGATAACTCGCAGTTTTTCGGATCAAGAACAATCTCGCAGTCTGGCATGATCATCTCTAATGGCTGTGGTTATTGATTCTTCTATTTTCTTTGAAAACTGTCTCGATCTTAGTGATTATATCCAGGGGATTGAAAGGCTTGCGCAGATAATTGTGGATTTCAAAAAAACTAAACAGAGTTTCATCTTCTTCAGCGGTAAAAAAACCGCTCATGGCAATTATGGGGATATTTATGGTTTTGTCAAAATTTTTGAGCTGATTAATCACCTCAAAACCAGTCATTCCTTTCATCTTAAGATCCAGCAGGATCATATCCGGCTTTATTTTTGCGGCGGCCCCAAAAGCTTCGGATGATTCATTGACCGCTTTGACCTCATAGCCGCTTAAAACCAGGGTTTCCTGAAGTTCCTCCAAGAATTCTTTATCATCATCAACTACCAGGATTTTTTTTTGAGACATCATTATCTCCAGTGTTTGGAAATACTTACTTCTGATTAATTTTTACTCTCCGATAAATACTATCGCATATTTTTTTTATTAAGTAAACAGCCCGAATCCACTTTTTTCGGACTTTTTTCCACTATCGAAAAAATAAAAAAACCGGCAAAACAGCTCTTTTTGCCGGCAAGATCTCTTTTTACTGCAAAAATATGCTAACGAAGCAACTCTTTTATTTTGTTCAAGAGGGCTTTTACGTCAAAGGGCTTATTGATTATTCCGTCTGCGAGCTTTAGGATATTTTCTTCCTCTTCGTTTTGAATAGCCAATTCCTTGAGAGCTTTCTTATTCAATAAAGGCCTTCCGGTCAGGATCAAAACCCTGGACAGGATTTTCTTCTGCCGAATCATCTTGAGAAGCTCAAATCCGCTTAAATTCGGAAGTTTCAGGTCCAAAAGGATAAGGTTATATCCGCTTTTTTCGATCATAGGGCTCGCCTTCAATCCGTCGTAGACGGCTTCCACCTGAAAGCGCTCGCCTCTTAAGATCTCGGAAAGCTCATCGCAGATCTCTTCGTCATCGTCAACTATTAAAATTTTCTTTTTCATTACAGCTTTCGCTCTATCGGCAAGGTCACGGTGACCGTAGTCCCCTGGCCCAGCTCGCTTTCAAAATTCATGGTTCCTTCATGCAAGCTGACCAGCTGATGGCAGACGGCCAACCCCAGCCCTGTGCCTTTTGATTTAGTGGTAAAAAAAGGCTGGGCTAATTTCTCAAGATCTCCCGGGCTTATCCCCGCACCGTTATCGTAAAAAGAAATAACAATATTACCTGGAATGTTTTTACGGTCGACCCGGACAACGATCTTGCCTTTCTTTTCCGGGAAAGACTCAAAAGCGTTGTTGAGAAGATTATTAAAAAGCTCCCTCATCTGGAAAGGGTCGGCACTAATTACGTCATTTTTGGGGCAATTGCACTTTTTAATAACCTGGACTTTCCATTTGTAATACCTGTCCTGAGCGGAAGAAACGCACTCTTTAAGGATCGCGCAGATCCTGACATCCTCGAAATGGGAGACCTTGACCCGGGCATAACTTAAAAGATTATTAATTGTCTGATCGCAATCCAGCACTTTCTTTTCTATATTATTTAGATGGCTTATTAGGGACTGGTTACGGCTTTTCTTGCCGATATTATAAGCTGCGGTGCGGATCGCAGCCAGAGGATTGCGCAGCTCGTGCGCCACCGTAGCGGCAAGCGAGCCGATCTCGGAAAGGTGTTTGGCGTCCGCCAGCTCTTTCTGGACCATCAGAAGCTGCTCTGTCCTCTCTTTAGTCAGATTCTCGAAACTTTCCTTATCCTGGCGCAGGATGGCCTCAGCCTCCTTGCGGTCGGTGATATCCCGGATAGATTCCACCGCGCCGACGATATTTCCGTAATCATCGAATAAAGGCGAAGCTTTGATCCAAATGAACGCACCCCTGCCCGCAAAAATCCTGGGAACAAATACTTCAGCGTAAAGATTCTCTTTTTCTCTCTTCACATAACTGTATTTGGCTTCTATTTCTTCTTGCGCGATGGTTAACAGGTCCACTAATAACGGCCGCGGCTTGCCGTAAAAGGGCACGGAGTAAGCGTAATCGCCCTTTCCGATCATTTCTTCTTTTTTTACTCCCGTCATTTCCTCGATAGCTTTGTTCCAGGCAATAACCTTCTTATCTTTATTGATGACAAAAGTAGCATCGGGAAGGAATTCAATGATATCCGAGAGCTTATGGTAGGCAGCTTTCAGATTATCTTCCGCTTGCTGACGATGCAAGATCTCGCTTTTGAGCCTTTCATTGACCGCGCGCAGCTGAGCGTTAAAATTACGCAGCCTCTTAATCTTTTTGCTCATTTTTTCTTTTTCTTCCTGTCAACCTTGCGGTATTCTGTAGGAGTTAACTTGGCTATCTTCTTGAACTGGCGGATAAAAGATTCCGTATTCTTATACCCGAGCTTATCGGCGATCTGATCGATATTGTAGCCGCTTTTTTTCAAAAGAGCCATGCCCTGGGTAATCTTAACTTTGAGCCGGTATTCTGTAAATCTGGTTCCGGTAATTTCTTTGAAGATCCGGCTTAAATACTTGGGGCTTAAATAGACCGCCCGGGCGGCATCCTTAAGGTAGACTTTTTTGAAACAGTTCCTTTCCACAAACTTTTTTACTTTCTCAATTTTTCCCTTTATGCCTTGCGATGATAAATCAGACGGGGCTCTTTTGGCCGCCAAAATATTCTCGATCGTCTCTTTGGCCTTTTCGATATCCACCGGCTTCTCAAGATAATCATCGGCGTGGCCCTTAAGAGCCTCAATTGCGATATCTTTTGAGCTGTATCCGGTCAAAATAATAATACCCAGGCCCGGAAAATTATTACGTATCTGCTTTAAAACCTCGGTTCCGCTTAAACCAGGCATAAACACATCCATGATCACCAGATCGATCTCATTGGCCCGGGACAATAACCTCAAAGCCTCCTGGCCGCTATCAGCCTGAATGATTTCGTAATCCGAAAGGCTCTCGGCGAATTCCTCGCGAAACTCCCGATCATCATCTACCAGAAGCAATTTATCCGGCATCAGCCCTCCCTTAATTAAAATTAACTTTCGATCAAATGGCTAAGTTTCTCTCTTTGGAGATTGAGCGCCTGCTTAAGCCCTGGTTCATTGATAAATCCCAGTTCCAGCAGAGTTTCCCCGAGACGTATATCCCTGCGCCAATGGGTCTTCAAAGCCTCATCCAATTGTTCCGAAGTGATAATGTTTTTCTCCAGCAATATCTGGCCAAGAGGGCGATAAGTCTGCAGGATCACATCTTTTTTCTGATAAATGCTGGGGTCCTGTAACTCCTGGCCGGGGTTCTCGCGCCTGTCGGCCATAAACTTGCTTCCGGGAATTTCCTTAAGATAATGCTTGATCTCAGTCACCTTTTCGTTTATCTCAACTATAGATCTAAATTCCCCGGAATTACGTTTGTTAATTAGAGCCACAGAAACGCTCACCAGATCGGCTTTACGCACTTTCTTGTTCCTGTCCCTGGCCACGATAAATCCTCTTTCCCGGTCCGCCAGGGTGTAATGAAAAGGAATAATATTGTCAAACATACAGATGAAATTCTGGCAGAAAGCGATGCTCTTGTCTAAAGAAGTGATAAAAACAAAATCATCCCCGCCGATATGGCCGATAAAATCATCTTTGTTGCCGAATTTCCGGATGATAGTGTAAAGTATATAGGCGGTCTGCATGATAATCCTATCGCCCTTGACATAACCGTAGACGTCATTAAAGTATTTGAAATTGTCGATATCGATATATCCAAAAGAAAAAGTAGAATTTTTGCTTAAGCGGACATTAAGCGCTTCTTCGATAAGCCGGCCCCCCGGCAGCCCGGTCAGCGGAGTGGTAAAGAAACTGTACTGCGCTCTTTTAATGGCCATTTCGATCCTGACTCTCAGGTCCAGAGGATCAGGAGGCTTGATCAGATAATCATCCACTCCTTGTTTGAGATGCAAAAGCTGTTCTCTTAATTGGCGTTTATTGATCAGGGTGATGATCGGGATAAAAGCGGTGATCAGGTCATCTTTGATTGTGCTTACGATCTGAAGATGAGTCTTGCTTGCGGAATAGACGTCGACTACAATAGCGTCCGGAGAGATTTTTTTGATCTGATTTATATCGTTTACTGGAGAGTCATGCAGGAAAACTTCGTAGCCCCAACCGTCAAAACAAAAATTAAGGACTTTTTTCAGGTTCTCGTCAGAGGAGATAATAAGGATTTTTTTGGTCTTTTCCTGCATTTTTTATTTATTGGACTTAAGTTTAAAATCTGTAAATGTTATAATCCTTATATTATTATAGCGCAAGCAAGAGCTATTTGATACAATAAAATAATGGATTACTTCTCAATATTCCTGATGTCCTTTACCCTAGCCTTAAGCGGCGCGCTTATGCCGGGCCCGTTGTTGACCGCGGTCATCGCGGAAAGCGCCAAACATGGATTTAAATCCGCCCCCTTGATGATCCTGGGCCATGCCATCCTGGAAGCCCTGGCTATAGGGCTGATTATCCTGGGTTTTGCCGGTTTTGCCTCCAATGCCACAGCCATGCGTTTTATCGCGATCATCGGCGCTCTGGTCCTTTTATATTTCGGACTGAGCATGATCCGCTCCCTGCCCGGACTTTCGCTTAAAACAAAAAGCGCTTGCTTAAAAAATTCTAACCTAATTTTTTTGGGGCTGACCATAAGCGCGTCCAATCCTTACTGGAGCTTCTGGTGGCTGACTATCGGCTTAGGCCTGGTTCTGGCTGCCCAAAAACAAGGTTACTTGGCGGTTTTGATTTTTTTCGCGGGCCATATCTTTGCGGATCTAGGCTGGTACAGCATAGTTTCCTGGGGCATTTCCCAAGGAAGGGAATTTATTTCAGATTTTATCTACCGCGGTATACTCCTGGCCTGCGCTGTGGCTTTGATCGGATTCAGCGCCTATTTCGGATTGACCGCATTCAAAACCGCTTTTTAAGCTTTAATAAGATCCACCTGATCGACAATCGCATTAAAAGAAGGTAATTTCGAGAGAAAAACAAAAGCTCCTATGACACACGAAATCCCGGCCAACAATAACGTACGCGGAGTCCCAATATGGCTAGCCAGGATACCGGCGAGCAAACTGCCGATAGGGCTCAAGCCGATAAAAGCCATAACATAAAAACCCATTACCCTGCCGCGTTTATCGTCATCGACAATAGTTTGAAGAACCGTATTGCTGGCAGCCATATTAATCATCAGGCCGAACCCGATAAAAACCATCAAAACTAAAGATAACCAGATTGAACTGGTAAGCGATAATATAACCAGGCCGATCCCGAACATAAATGTCGCGCTGGATATATCTTTTCCCAGGCCAACCACCCCTTTTTTAGCCGCCATGAAGACCGCCCCGGCTAAAGCGCCCATTCCTGCCGCGCCCATTAGAAATCCTAAAGTCCGGGAGTTGCCATGGAGGACGTCTTTAGCGAATACCGGTAAGAGCACGGCATAAGGCATGACTACAAGGCTAACTAAGCCCATCAAGATCAGAATAAAACGCATAGGAGCAAACCCGAAAGTATAAACAACACCCTCCCTCATGCTGGCCCAGATATCCTGGCGGTTAATTTCCGCCTTATGCGCAGGAATATTCATCAACAATAAAGCGATGATCACTGCGATATAACTCAGGCAGTTGACTAAAAAACATACTCCCTCTCCGAAAAAAGCCACCAGGAATCCCGCGACCATCGGCCCGATGAAGCGGGCCAGGTTGAACGTTAACGAGTTAAGAGCAATGGCATTCCCTAGGTCTTCTTTATTGTTGATCATATCAATGGTGAAAGACTGGCGCACCGGCATATCAAAAGAATTTACCAGCCCCATAAAAATGCTCAAAACGATAATATGCCAGACCTGCACCGTGCCGGACATTACCAAAACCGTCAACACCAACGCCTGGAGCATCGCCAAAACCTGAGTGACGAGTACGATACGGTGGCGATTCCAGCGGTCAGCCCAGACTCCGGAAAAAGGCGAAATAAAAAACGCCGTGATCTGGCTGGCAAACCCGATCACTCCCAGCGCGAATGGCGAATTAGTCAGGCGATAGACCAGCCAGCTCATGGCCAGGTACTGCATCCAGGTACCGGTCAAAGAAACCACCTGGCCGATAAAAAATAAACGGTAATTGCGGTAGCGCAGGGCGCGCAGGATATGTTTTATATCTATGCTATTATTGAATCTCATAATATTTCGGGGAATTGGCAAAACTATTGCGGGTATTTAGTCAAATCTATGCCGCTGGTTCTGCTAGAGTGTATTTTTTTATATATTTCAACAACTCATCAAAATCTATTGGTTTGATCAAATAATCAATAGCTCCCAGATTCCTGCCCTCAAACAAAGAATTTGCCTCGCTTCTCGCGGAAACCATGATCACCGGGATCCTGCGCAAATCCGTATCGGACTGCAGGTCGCGGAGCATAGTAAACCCGTCTTTATTGGGCATCATAATATCCAAAAGTACCAGGTCAGGTTTTTCTTCCTTGGTTTTCTTTAGGCCTTGAATGCCATCGGAAGCGATTACAGTTAAAAAACCCGCAGCTTGTAATTTTTTGCTTAAAATCTCTAAAACATCCAGCTCGTCGTCGACAAGAAGTATTTTAGTCTTCATATGATGTACCGGGCGATCTTTTTTAAAGGATGATTACGGATGTCCTGGGCCACAGCCTCGGATAACCCGGGCTTGCGCAATTTATAATACATGTAATTCTTATAGCCCTCAACTCCCGGCTGATCAAAGGCGTTGATGTTGAGCAACTCGCCCTCAAAAGCAGTGGCCATCTCAAAGAAAAACAGCAAAGCTCCCCAATAGAAAGGCGTCAATTCCGGCAAAATGATCGTGCAGTTCGGCCTCTGTTCTCTGACCAGCGCCCATTCCGTGGCTTCCTGGGCCACTGAGAGAAGCTGGGAATAATCCTTGCCGCTAAGAAAATCATTAGTGCCTCTGACCTTTAAGTCATGGGAAAATTTTTCCACCCGGATAAAAGTTACGGCCTTATCATTCTGCCCTTCAATATTGTTCTGCTGAACGGAATGCAGATCATTGGTCCCCCGGGTAGAAATCGGAGTCCTGCCGACATAGACCGGCTGCCGGCTCTCATCCCTGAGCCACTCTTCTATGCCGTTAGGATGAACCTTGATCCGGCGGCTATATTTCTTTCCGGTGCTTTCAGCCAAAAGCTGGCAATACCAGTCAGCCGTTGATTTCAACCCCTCGCCGAAAGGCATAAGTATAGCTATCGGCTTATCTTTCTGCTTATAGATTATAGTAGAGAGTAATCCGTACATATAAGCGGGATTCCGGGAAATATCGGGTTTAAAACATTTCCGGGCCATTGACTTGGCACCTTGCAAGACTTCTTCGATTTTTACCCCTACTATCGCCAGATGCAATAAACCCATATTGAATTCGGAATATCTTCCGCCCACGCCTTTTAAAAGCGGCAGATTACGGAAACTTAAAATATCTTTAGCCTGTTCAGCGTCGACTTTTTTGCGTAAAGTTCCGGATTTAGGATCGGTGATACAAAAAACCTGCCGGCCGTATTTTTTGCCCACTGCATTTTTAAGCCAGAGTTCAACTAAGGCGAAAGCGGCCTTGGTTTCAGTAGTCTCTCCGGATTTAGAAATCACTACCACAAAAGTCTTGCTGGGAGATAAATTCTTCAATAGCGCCGAAAGAGTCTCCGGGTCAAGATTGTTGCCTTCGAAATATATCCGCGGCCTTCCATATCTAAGCGAAGAAAATTCATTATAATACGGAGCGCAAAGCGCGTCCTGGGCAGCCTTTAATCCCAGATACGAACCGCCGATCCCCAAAAAGATAACTGACTCAAATTTAGTAGCGATCTGATCACCCAATCTTTGGATAAATTTTATAGCCTTTTTATCCTGATGGGGCAAGTTTGACCATTCCAGATTCAAGGCCACCCGGGTTTCTTGGTCCGCAAGGACCGCGCTCAAGTGCCTTTGAGCCTTTTTAGCTGCTCCCAAGAACTTCTGCCAGTCTTTCAAAGTAACCCCGTGAGTACTACCGATAGAAGAACTGAAAAAATTATTGAAATCAAATTTTATCTCTTTCATTATCTTACCTTTTAATAATACTGATTTTTGTTAGCCCGCTTCGTTTAGCGGAAAACACATTATATCACAAAAGGCCGTTTTTAAAACCCTTCAACGCCTATTTATACCCTGCCGGAAAAAAAGGCTTATTCTTAGCCCTTATTTCCGAATAGAAACTGACCTGGTAACGACTAGATCGATTTTTAATCCCAAAAAATCTTTGACGATGGCCTCTCCCATTGATACCGGCTTAGCGATTTTAATCTTTTTAACTGTCGACGCGGCCTCAATTATTTTCGACTTCGGTATCGGCTGGGTGGTCTTTACCGGGACCATTTTTATCTCTAAATTATCGGCTAAAACCGTAGCCGTAAAAAATCTGCGGGGGGACTCCACTTCAGACACAGCATAAGCTTCGCCTTTAGGGCATTTATTGCCGCGGGTTACTATTACTTTGTTGTTGTCGATATCCGCGCTTAAAACGCAACCCAGCGGGCATTCTATACAAATAATTTCCCTGGTCATCGCTCCTCCCGTAAATACTGGGCGGCCATTTTGCCGCAGAGCTCGCTGTCCTGGGTCACTGAATCCGCGATATCATAAACCTTAAAAGAATTGCCGCAAACAAATAATCCAGGAATAGTTGTCTTATTAACACTGTCCGAGACCGGAGAATTGGTGTTCTTATCCAGCACAGCTCCGGCCATTTCGATCAATTCGTTTTCCGGGATCAGGCCGACAGAGATCAGCAATGTATCGCAATCGAGCTCAAATTCAGTTCCCGCCACCTCGCAAAAATTATCGTCGACTCTCACCACTTTAACTTTTTCTATCCGGTCCTGGCCGTAAATGTTAGCGATCTTGTGGCTGAAATATATGGGGATATCAAAGTCATAGACGCACTGGACCAGATTTCTTAACAACCCCCGGCTCTTATTCTGGATTTCCACTACTGCCTGAACTTGGGCTCCCTCAAGAATAAACCTGCGGGCCATGATCAGGCCAATATCTCCTGAGCCGACAACTACAACTTTATTTCCCGGCAAAAGCCCTTCGATATTGATCAGCTTCTGAGCCAGCCCCGCGGAGAATATTCCGGCAGGCCTGGTCCCCGGGATATGCACCATTTCCCGGGTCTTCTCCCGGCAGCCGGTAGCCATGATCAAACACTTAGCTTTAATAATCTCCAGATGGCCCGGTTTTAAAAAAGTCAAAACTTTATCCCGGGTCAAATTGATTACAAACGATTTCAAACTGATCTCAATTCCCGGAGCCTTACGGATCCTCTCCATAAACCTTTGGGCGTATTCCGGGCCGGTCAGCACTTCTTTAAAATAATTCAAACCAAACCCCGTATGCACGCACTGGTTAAGTATTCCGCCTAAAAACTGGTCGCGCTCTAAAAGCAGGATATCCTTGACCCCGCTTTCCTGCGCAGTTAAAGCCGCGGCCATACCCGCAGGGCCGCCCCCGACAATTACCAAATCTCTTTCAATCACTTGCTCTATCCTTTTTTACGATTTCCGAACCCTTGCCGCGTTTAGAAACTTCAATTAATGGTATCTCTGTTTGCTCAGCCAGGATCTTCATTACCCTGGTAGTGCAAAAACTCCCATGGCACCTTCCGGACTGACAACGAGTACGAAATTTGATCCCATCCAATGTTTTAGCTCCCCGGGCAATAGCCTCCTTTATCTCCTGGGCGGAAACCATCTCACAGCGGCAAACAATATCGCCGTAGCCGGGATTAGCCTTGATCAACTTTGAAGTCCAGGATAACTTAATTGAAAATAAATGCGTAGTCTTGCTGCGGCGGAAATGAAAAAACAATTTTTTCTTTAAAAACAGGCCGCGGCCTTTAAGAATACCTGCAACCATAAGCGCGATAGCCGGAGCCGCGGTAAGCCCCGGAGACTGGATTCCCGCGACATTGACGAATCCTGGGACTTTTTCTTCATGACGAATGATAAAATCTTCTCCTGCCTTCGGCCGCAAACCGGCAAAATAAGCGATGATATCCTTCGCGCTTATTCCGGGGACCATCTTCTGCGCGCCGGCTAAAGCCTTTTCCAGCCCCTCTTGGGAAGTAGTCAAATCGGTCTTGTCTTCTACTTCCTGCGCCGTCGGCCCGATCATGGGATTGCCGTCAGCGGTCTTGATCACCAAAATCCCTTTAGTGGTCTTAGCCGGCAACGGGAATATCAAATGCCGGGTCAAATTCTCAAGCTTTTTATCCAGAATAAACTCTTCGCCTTTTACCGGACGGATCCGGAAATCATCCACCCCAACCATCCGGGAAATATCATCCGCGAATAACCCGGCGCAATTGACCAGGTACCGGCTTTTATATTCTCCAGTAGAAGTTAATACCGTAAATTCATGGCCTTGAGCAGAAATATTCTCCACTAAAGACCTGGTGCGGATCTCCACCCCGTTAGCCAGCGCGTTTTCCGCCAGATCATAAACCCAGCGATAAGGGCTGATAATCCCCGCGGTAGGAGCGTATAAGGCCGCCAAAACTTTTTGGCTCAAATTCGGTTCATTCTGGGAAAGCCAAACCTGATCTACCAGGCGCACCCCGGGAACTTTAAGGATTTGCGCTTCGTCCCTCAACTGATGCAGACGAAAGATCTCCTCTTCGCTGAAAGCCAGGATAAGCTCGCCGACTTGTTTAAAATCCACTCCCAGTTCCCGGGCAATCTTGCGGGTCAAAATATTGCCCTGCACGCATAATCTAGCCTTTAAAGAACCCGGATGATTCTGGGTCCCGGGATGGATGATCCCGCTATTAGATTTAGAAACCCCAAAAGCAAGTTCTTCTTCTTTTTCCAAAAGACAGATCTTGAGTTTGTAGCGGGATAATTCCCGGGCAATGGATGTGCCCACGACTCCAGCACCTATGATGATCACATCGAACATATTTTTAGCTAAGCGTCCTGTTAACCGCATCGATCCAGCCGCTATAAATTTTAGCCGCGAGTTTAGCCGGCATTTTCGGGTAAAACACTTTATCGATCTTCCAGCAACCTTGGATCTGCTTTAAATTTTTCCAATATCCCACCTCCAGGCCGGCCAGGAAAGCCGCGCCCAAAGAAGTGATCTCAATTATTTTGGGCCGGGTGACTTTGACCCCCAGAATATCCGCCTGGAACTGGCAAAGAAAATCATTGGCTGTTGCTCCACCGTCCACCCGCAAGTCTTTGATCGACAGCCCGGAATCTTTTTGCATTGCTTCCACCACATCGCGGGTCTGAAAACAGATCGCTTCCAGTCCGGCGCGCACGATATGCTCAGGACTGGTTCCCCGGGTCAAACCAAATATTGCTCCCCGGCAATTCTGGTCCCAGTAAGGAGCGCCCAGCCCGACAAAAGCGGGAACAAAATAAACTCCGGCATTATCTTTGACAGCTTGGGCCATTCTCCCGGAATCAGAAGATTTTTTTAAAAATTTTAATTTATCCCGTAACCACTGGATTGCCGCTCCGGCAATAAAGATCGCGCCTTCCAAAACATAAACCGGCTCGCCTTGCGCCCCGCAGCCTAAAGTGGTGATTAACCCGGCTTTAGAAATGATGAATTTCTTACCGGTGTTTAAAAGCATGAACGCGCCGGTGCCGTAAGTATTTTTCATTGTTCCCGGCTCAAAACAGGCTTGTCCGAACAAGGCCGCCTGCTGGTCGCCGGCAATGCCGCAAATCGGGATTCCGGCGGGGAGTTTATTGATTTTAATTGTGTTGCCGAAAAAACCGGATGATTTTTTTACTTCCGGAAGCAGGCTGGCCGGAATATTGAATTTCTTTAATAGATCCTTATCCCAGACCTTGGTTCTGATATTAAAAAGCATGGTCCGTGAGGCGTTAGTATAATCGGTAGCGTGGACTTTGCACCCGGTCAAATTCCACAACACCCAGGAATCCGTGGTTCCAAAACAAAGCTCGTCTTTTTTGGCCCGGTTAAGCGCTCCGGGAACATTTTTCAGGATCCACTCGATCTTAGTCGCCGAAAAATAAGCGTCGATCGGCAACCCGGTGCGTTTACGGAAGAAATCGCTTTGCCCTTTAATCTTTTTGAGCTGATCACAGCGCCCGGCAGTCCGGCGGCACTGCCAAACAATGGCGTTATAGACAGGTTTTCCGGTAAATCTATCCCAGACCACGGTAGTTTCCCGCTGGTTAGTTATACCGATAGCCGCGATGGAGCCAGCCGGAACTTTCGCCAGTACTTTCTGCAAAGTATTATTAACGCTGGCCCAGATCTCTTCGGGTTTATGCTCCACCCAGCCAGGCTTAGGAAAATACTGCGGAAATTCCTCATAAGCGCTGGCCACTTTGCGGCCGCTCTTATCATAAATGATCGCTCGACTTCCGGTAGTCCCCTGATCGATCGCCAGAATATACTTCATCTAACCTCCAATATACACAGATTTTGCGGGTGACGAGGTGTATTCGAGCACGCACCTTCACCCGGCGCTAATCGGAATTGCGCCGGTGTACGCCTCTGCGTTAGGAGCGCGCGCAGAACATACCTCGGCAGGACCCGCAAAATCTATAATCTCTTCTTGATCCACTTGAGAATGTCCTCAAAAACCTGCTCTTTGCCCAGTTCGACCGAGAGGGCGTGATACATCTCCGGATACTTTTTGAGTTCTTTATCTTGAGCGTCCAGCCAGCGGAAGATCCTTTTAGTCTCCTGGGGGTTGACGATCTTGTCTTCGCCGGCAACCAGGAACAAGACCGGCATAGACCATTTGCGCCGTGATTTTCTAGCCACAGTTTCAGCCAGAAAATAATTGAGCATGAATTTAGCGCTGACAACCCTCGACTCTAAAGGATCAGAGTCAAGCTGCTTTTGATACTCTGTATCCCGGGTGCACATCGAGCTGGTAAGCTGAGCCGGGAATTGTTTTTGGGGGTTTACAAAAAGATGCATAAAGACCTGAAGATAAGTCCACAGCGAAACCTGCATTTTAATGCTGAAAGCCGGAGAAAAAAGGATCAAACCATCAAAAGACTGCTGATTTTTAAGAGCTAATGAAAAAGAAAGCAATCCGCCGAAACTTTCTCCAGCGAGGAATATTTTCTTCCCGGGATTTTCTTTTTCAATGATCTTGCGGAGGGCGAGGATATCCCGAAAATAAATATCGAACGATTCTATGTGCCCTTTTAAGCCGGAAGTGCTCCCGAAGCCTTTGAGCTCCAGGGCATAGGAAGAAAAATTATTGGAAGATAAAAATTCGGAGAACGTATTCCATCTTCCGGAATGCGCGCCCAGGCCGTGCACCAACAAAATAACGGCTTGAGGGGCAGGAACCTGCCAAGAGCGATAAATTATTCCGGTTTGAGGATCGTTTTTGATCATCTATCTTAAGTGAACCGGGACCTATTCCCGGGAAATCTTTAAAATCTTATAGCGCAAAATCCCGGCCGGAACCTTAATATCCACTTCTTCGTTTTCCTTATGCGACAAAAGCCCCAATCCTATCGGAGAAGTAATAGCGATCTTGTTCTGCTCGTAATCGGATTCTTCTTCGCTGACCAGGGTGTATTCCAGCTCTTCGCCGTTATTCAGGTCTTTTAACTTAACCGTCGCGCCGATCAAAACTTCACCGTGAGGAATATCCTGGTCTTCGATTATCCGCACCTGAGAAAGTTTCTCCTCAAGTTCGGAAATCTTCTTCTCATTATACCCCTGCGCGTCTTTAGCCGCGTCGTATTCCGCGTTCTCGCTTAAATCCCCGTGTTCCCGGGCCAGCCCAATAGCCTTGGAAATCTCCCGGCGGCGGAAATTTTTCAAATATTCCAATTCCTCGCTTAATTTCTCATAACCTTTTTTAGTCAGATATACGTCTGCCATTTCTAGAATTCCCCCTTTGTGTCTACTCTTTGGCGCAGGGATTTTTTCTCCCCCTGCCTGCGTTTAGTTTCCAAAACTTTTAACTTAGCTCTTTTGGAACGTTTGCGTTTTTGCCTGCGGATCTTTTCAATGATTTTTCTTTCTTCGGATTCCCGGCCGAGGATCTTATTCTCGATCTTATTTACCAAAATCACCCTGGCCCGGTAGCGGTTGAGAACCTGGGAGCGCTCCTCCTGGCATTTAACCTCGATTGCAGAAGGAATATGCTTGAGGTAAACGCAGGTGGATGTTTTATTAACGTTCTGGCCTCCGGGCCCCTGAGAGCGGACAAAATTCTCTTTAAGATCATCTTCGCGGATATTAAACCTGCGCATTCTTTCGCGCAGAGCTGCCTCTTTTACCAGACTCACTCCGAGGTTTACCATATCCTTAATTTCTCAAACTGGTTATTGGAGCCGGAAGCCTGCCGCCGCGAAGCATAAACTTCTCCGAAGAATATTTATTTATTGCCATGACGATCGCCGTGCCCAAAAGCCCGCCCAGCTCCACTTTATCCCCGGCTTTTTTTCCGGGTATAGGCAAAATCCTGGCCGCGGCAGTCTTATTGTTGATGATCCCGATCGCCAGTTCGTCAGCGATAATAGCGCTAATGGTGCTCTCAGGAGTATTCCCGGGGATCGCTACCATATCCAAACCTACAGAACAAACTCCGGTCAATGATTCCAACTTATCCAGGCTCAAAGAGCCGCGCTTAACCGCTTCGATCATTCCTTTATCTTCGCTGATCGGAATGAACGTCCCGCTTAATCCGCCGACGTTAGCGCTGGCCATGGCTCCGCCTTTTTTCACCGCGTCCATCAAAAGCGCCACTGCCAGAGTAGTTCCGTGCGCGCCAACACTTTCGATGCCGAACGCTTCCAAGACCTTAGCCACAGAATCTCCCTCTTTAGTGGTTGAAGCCAGCGAAATATCCACTATCCCGAAAGGAATATTCAAATTATCAGCAAGTTCCCGGCCGATCAGTTCTCCGGCCCGGGTAATCTTAAACACAGTCCTCTTGATCACCTCCGAAAGCTCGCTCAAATCGCAATCCTGATTTTTCTCCACAACGCTTCTGACCACTCCCGGCCCGCTGATCCCGACGTTTAAAGTTATATCCGGCTCGCCCACTCCGTGAAAAGCCCCGGCCATAAAAGGATTGTCTTCAGGAGCATTGACCAAAACCACAAATTTGGCGCAACCAACGGCGTTTTTGGTAAGCCGCGCGGTTTTTTTGAGCATCGCGCCTAAAAGATTTATCGCGTCGAGATTCATTCCGCTGACCGTAGATCCGACATTTAAAAAAGAACAGACTGTTTTGGTCCGGGAAAGCACTGCGGGAAGGGATTCGATCAAAAGCTTATCGGACCTGGTCAGCCCTTTCTGGCACAGGCCTCCGAAACCGCCGATAAAGTCTATTCCCGCTTCTTGCGCGGCCCGGTCCAATGTTTGAGCCATCTGCAAAAATTTAGCGCTGGTGTTATGCGTTTCCATGATCAGGCTGATCGGAGTCACGGCGATCCTTTTATTGACGATCGGCACCCCGTATTTTTCTTCCAACTTTTTAGCCTGCTTGATCAATTTCGTGCCGTAATCGCAAACTTTCCGGAAAACCTGCTTCTTGAATATCTTGAAATCCGAATGCACGCAGTCTTTGAGGTTGATCCCCAGAGTCGTGGTGCGGATATCCAGGTTCTGGTAAAGGATCATGCTTGCGGTTTCAAATATCTCTTCTACGGTGATAGCCATATTTACACCCGGTGCATTTTTTTGAAAATGTTTTCGTGCTGGACCTGGATCTTGAGATCCATTTCTTTGCCTATCTTATTCAACTCTTCCGCGATCTGGGCCTGCGGTTTCTTATAAGCCGACATATCCACCAACATCGCCATGACGAAAAAACCGGCCATTACTTTCTGGCTGATATCTTCGATATTAATATTTCTCTTATAAAGCAGCCCGGAAATTTTAGCCACTATGCCTTTGTGGTCCTTCCCGATAACCGTAATAAAAGATAATTCTTTTTTCATATAGCTCTCCGTTTTATTTTTTATATTATACCATCTCTGCCGGTTGATTTCGATAGATTTTAAACTTCGATCAACTCGTAGTCTAAATTTCCTAATCCCAGCTCAAAAGCATAATTAAGCTGTTTGGCGGAATCTCTTTCAGGATGGAGCTCTTTGAGAATATCTTTGCCCGCGGACATATTAACCAGATCAAAGCCGGCTTTATCTATGGCCACCGGGTCCGATGAAGCCAGGATCCCGATATCCGGGACTATCCGGGGATCGTCTTTGGCCAGGCAATCGCATTCCTGAGTGATCTTCAGGCAAAAATTAAAAAACGCGGCTTTGCCCTTTTTATTGGAAAGCACGGCCCGGGTATAATCGATCATCCGCTCCTGGATAAAGTCTCCGCCGGAATCCCATTTTACGTCAATAGCGTGAAATTTGCAGGCCGCTAAACAGCTGGCGCAGCCAATACACTTGGCCGAATCGACAAAAGCCTTATCCGGCTTTAAAGCAATTGCCTGCGCGGGACAAACCACGATACAGGCCTTGCAGGCTGTGCAATTCTTAGTAACTACGTAGGGCGCGATATCAGAATGCTGGAATAATTTCCCCTCGCGGGTGGCGCAGCCCATACCCAGGTTCTTCAACGCTCCGCCGAAACCGGTCATGATATGCCCCTTAAAATGAGCGATGCCCACGATAGAATCCGCGTCCCAGAATATTTTAGCGATCTTAGCGATTTTGACGTATTTGGTTTCTTGCTTGATCTGTTGGACGTTCTTTTTAATGGTATCATCAGGAATGATAACTTTAGCTAAGACATTTTCCGGGTTAAACCCGTGCTCATAGGCTAAGGCCAGATGGTCCTTAGAGTTGGTGCGCTTTCCGCTGTAGAGAGTATTAGTATCACAGAGAAATGGTTTAGCCTTTTTAGCGAGGATCTCCTGGCTGATCAGGCGCACGTATTCCGAACGGACATAACCGGTATTGCCCTCCTCGCCAAAATGCATCTTCAAAACCACACTCTGATCCCTGCCGATAAACTCCAAAACCCGGCTGGTCTTGATCAGCTCTTGCAGTTTCAAAACTACGGATTCCCGGCTTTGTAATTCAACCACGCGAGCCAAGTATACTTTACTCTTCATTATCTTCTACCTTCTCTTAAATATATTCTCAGACTTCCCCGTGCGTGACTCGCACCGGATAAACCTTGATCGCCCTTTCCGGACGAGTAGGGCATTTGGTCTGGCAGATCCCGCAACCGATACATAATTTCAGGCTCAAATAAGGCCTGGAGATTATTTTACCATTAACTTCAACTTTTTTAAGCTTTATCGCTTTATTCGATATCGGGCAATGCTCCTCGCAAACCAGGCATTCCTTATTATCCTTCCAGGGTAAACAAATACTCCGGTCGATCTTAGGCAGGCCAAGTCGAGTAACAAGTTTTTCTTTCTCAGTAAGTTTAGGAATCGCACCCGTAGGGCAAACATTTCCGCAAAGAGTGCAATGATACTCGCAGTAGCCGATCTCTGGAACTAACTGCGGGGTCCACATCCCGGAAAGCCCGGCTCCGAACAAAGCCGGCTGAAGGCCGTTAGTGATACAGACTTTCATGCAATTCCCGCAACGCACGCAGCGATTAAGGAATTCTTCTTCCTTCAAAGATCCCGGCGGACGAAGAACTTTCTGCTTGACCGGCTTGAGGCCTAAAATTTCCGCCTGGACATCCCCCGGGCGTGTCAATCCAGCAAAAAAAGCCAAAGCCAAGAACTGCCGGCGGGAAATCGCGGATCCGCTTTTGTTTTCAACTTTACTCCTTGCAGTAATTCCCCAACCAGTCAAATTGAACCGGGTTATTTTTTGCGGGCAGTTATAAACGCAGTCCAAACACAGAATGCATTCGCTTTTATTATAGCTAAGGTCGTCTTTGATCGCTCCCATACGGCAAGCGGATTTGCATTTCAAGCAATGGTTGCAGCCTGGGATACTGCGCTGGATCCAGGAAAAGCGTGCGATCAGCGCGTACATTGCTCCCAGAGGGCAAACCATCCGGCACCAGGAACGCTTTGATTTATAACAGAAGATAAAAATGGCCAGAAAAAAAGAAAAAATAACCAAAGCGTTGCTAAAATAATAAACTTTCACGCCCAAAAACGATCCTTTTAAGCTCCGGTAGAAATCGTACAGCGAGCCGTAAAGCTGGAATGTCCTGATCACCCAGGAGAAAAATCCGTCGACAATAAAAGTTATTGCCGGGATCAAATTCAGGGAAACAAATCTAGCCGCGATCACCACCGGATCGAATGCCCAAACGATCTGCATGCCCATAATGGCGCACAATAATATTCCCCCAAGAACAAAGAACTTTATTTTCCTGGCTGACTTATTCTGCTTATCGTTTAAAATAACTCCTTTATTGTCCATTCCGGAAAAGTCGATGATCGCACCCAGCGGGCAAACCCAGCCGCAAAAAAATCTGCCCAGGACCAAAGTCAGGGCGAGCATGACAAAAGAAATTATAACCCCGGGCAAGAGCAGCCTTTCGCTTAAAGACGTAAGCAGCATGATCAAAGGGTCGAGTTTAAAGAAGATGTCCGGAGGAATACTGCTGGCCAGAGGATAAGTCGTGGCCCAAAGAATATACCCGAACAGAAAAATAAAAAAAACCTGGGACAGCCTTCTAGCCAGAATAAGCTTCTTCATAAACCATTTTAGATTGTTAACTCGACAATGTCTTTTCCGGAGATCGTTGCGCTGCCCAATCCCGCTTCGATCGCTTTGGCAATGTAAGGTATAGAATTGGGGTCATAATCAACCGATCGACTGGCATACACGTCAGCCAGAACATAATCAGCGGAGGCGATCACGGTCTTGCGCAATTCAACGTCGTTGAGATCCCCGCCGGACGGGCCGTGTCGCTTCAAATAGCGATAGCTGTCGATCACGGTAAGCTCCGGGACGATGAACCGGGCCATTTCAAATATCTTTGTCCCCAGGTCAACGTGCATCATCCCGCGATTCCCAGAGCAAACGCCCATCAGGTTTTTCATCCCCAGAGTAAGTTTGGTCGATCCATGATGCTTGAGGATAGGAACGTTAATAAAGGTATCGCATTCCAGAGCGTCCCGGAAAACCGGCCAGTTCTCCATGGTGCTTTCAAAAGGAAAACGCGCCTTGACCACATTCCAACTGTCGGCAAAATAAACTTGGGCGCCTTTGGCAAGTGCCGCTTTTTTTATTCCGCTGTTCTCATAGCAGCGCTGGTTGGCGTTACAGGTATTATCAAAAACATTGACCCTTTTCGCTCCGGCAGAGAAACAAAGTTCCACCAGGGCCGCCACTACTTCGGGGGTTGTATTTGCGCCGTATTCAGGAGCCCGGTCCCAACCGATATTAGGTTTGATCAAGACCACAGCTTGTGGCTTGACGAATCTAGCCATCCCGCCTAAAGCTTCGATGGCTTTTTTAGTGATAGCCCCGGGATCTTCGCCTTTGACCGAAACCAGGTCATGGTCGGTTTTTATGTTTTTCTTCGTCCGGTTATTAAACTTTTCTTTGCCTGATTGCGCCAGCCCAAAACGAGAAAGAATATGGGTAAAAAAGATCGCCCCGGCCCCTAAACCGAATAATTTCAAAAACTGCCTGCGGGAAATCATCTTCATTCTGTCTCCTTTTACTTGTTATCCAAATAACCCTGGCATTGCCGCGCGGATTTGCACCAGTCTAAGCATGAAGGCAATTTTTTGCGGGAAACCGCGCTTTTGCATTTTGGGCATTTAATTTTTATCTCATCGGAAAATATCTCCGCCTGATAGCCGCATTTAGCGCAGCGGATCAATTCCATCTTCAAATTCCTTTTATCCTGACCCGGGCATTTTTCGCTCACAGCACCTTTTCCCCTTTGACGCTGATCATGACCTGCTTGAAAGGAATATCTTTAGCTGAAGCGGTAATAGCTTCCTTTATGATCCCTAACAAGCCTAAACAGCAGGGAACTTCCATATAAACATAAGTCACAGAAAGAACCTGATTAATTTTTAAGATCTGATTGAGTTTATCCCGGTAAAGATCCAGGTCATCCAGCTTAGGACAGCCGACCAAAAGGATTTTACCCTTCAACAGCTCCTGATGAAAATTCGGGTAAGCAAATGGGACGCAATCAGCTGCAATCAACAGATCAGCGCCATTAAAATAAGATGCGTTAACCGGGACCAGGCGCAACTGGATCGGCCAGTTAGAGATCTCTGAAGACTCAGTTGGACTAAAAACTGGTTTTCTATCCTCGCGGCTGAAAACCATGGCTTTTGATCCGGGGCATTGGAAAAGATTGGAATGTCTGTGTTTTGCCTCCGCTTTCTCTTCAAAAGGCTGAGCTTCCCGCTCTTCGATAGTGATCGCGTCCTGGGGACAATGGCCCAGGCAAGCTCCCAGCCCGTCACAAGCAGCATCGCTAATCAACCCGGCTTTGCCGTTTATGATCTGCAAAGCCCCTTCTTTGCAATTAGGAATGCATAAGCCACAGCCATTACACCTGGCTTGGTCTATCTTGATAACTTTCCTTTTCATTATTTTCTAAAATCCTGTTTTATTTCTTCCGTTCGGTCCGGCGCAAAGCCTTACACATCCGGTCATAAGCCTGTTCGGGGGTCTTGCCTTCGGTAAGATGTCCGCAGCAAACCAAGGCGTAGCCTTTGCGGTTTTTGATCTTGAAAGCTTGGGCTTGTTTATTGCCGATTTTCATCAAGTCATCCTTTCTCTTATCTCCTCAAGTCGCGCCGTGTTTATCTGGCTTAAGCTTTTTTTACTACCGGCCTGGGATAGACAGTGATCTTATCGCCGGTGATCTTAGCGTTGGGGACAATAATTTTTTTGTTGTCTGCGCCGTTAATAATAGTACTGAATATCTGGATCTCAGCCACTGTTCCAGTAGCCCCTCCGGCTTCCACCGTATCACCGACCATAAAAGGTTCGAACATGACGATCATCACTCCGGCGGCAAAATTTGCCAAAGAACCTTGAAGAGCCAGTCCAACAGCTAAACCAGCGGCTCCGATAATCGCGATAAAAGAAGTAGTCTGAATACCCAATTTCTCCAGCGCGGCCAAAATGATAAAAATAAGCAGGCCGAAATAAGCAATGTTCTTGGAAAACGAGGACAAATTCGGATTGACTTTTGATTTGACCATCAATTTTTCCAGTATGCCGGAAAGAATCCTGGCGCACCATTTACCGATCAGAAATATCAAGATCGCCGCCACTACATTCATCCCGTAAAGCGCCAGATACCCAAGGATCTTATCCCAGATCTGCTGCACGTTGGAAACTGCCACGCTTGCGGCTGTGGCCGTAGCGTTAACTATCCCAACTGCGGTTTCATTGACTGCTGCCATTTCACCCTCCTTGTTTAAACTTCGATTCCTCGAATGATATTTTACCAGAAATCCTGGATATTTTCCAGATTAACTTGGGCCGAAAATATCCTGATAAGCCTGGCGATAAATATTTAGATCATTATCTGAAAATAATACAAAGATTATCTTCTGAAAAACTTCAGGATTGTCTTTCAGGTAAGCCTGAACGGTTTTCAAGGCTATAAAACAAGCTGATTGGATAGGAAATCGATAAGCTCCGGTAGAGATCGAAGGAAAAACAATGCTTTTAATGGCGTGTTTTTGAGCCAGGTGCAGGGAATTGCGGTAACAGCCGGCAAGAAACTGTTCTTCGTTATTTTTCCCTCCTGACCACACCGGGCCTACGGTATGAATGACAAACTTCGCGAACAAATTATAACCTTTGGTGATCTTGGCTAATCCTGTACCGCAACCGCCTAAAGTCGCGCATTCCGCCAGCAGCTTTGGCCCGGCAGCGCGATGAATCGCGCCGTCGACTCCGCCTCCGCCTAAAAGCGTAGAGTTGGCGGCATTGACAATGGCATCCGCTTTTATGACGGTAATATCGCCTTTACAAATTTCGATTTTTGTCTGGGGGATCATCTTACCTGCCTTTTACCTGTTAAAAATATTATGCTCTCGGCTGAGCTTTTTGGCAAGTAAAATCAGCTTTGAGCGAGATAGCTCTGCCAGGCTTGGTCTAATTCCAGAATACTTTTAAAACCATAGGTTTTATTGAGGGCTTTTCCCAGGCTCAAACCATTGCGCAGGTTTCGGCAGAAGATCTGAAAACGATCAGATTTGAATCCGGACAGTAAATATCCGACTACACTTGCCGCCTGGGCGTAAAAAAGGTCGATTTCAGCTTTATTCCGGAGAGAACGCAAATCAATTTCCTGAAGCCTGGATATATCTATGAGCTTGCCTTTAGCCAAATCGTCTTTTAATAATTCTTTGACCTTATAAAAATCCAGCTGTTCCTGGGAAGCTCCCACCCCTTCTTCCAGCCAGACCGGAATAGTCTTGTTCTGAAAACCTACTGCTTCCCGGAAGATTATATGCGCGAGCTCATGAGGCAGAACAGAATCCAAAAAATTTTTCGCGGCCATAAAAGAAAAAATCAACCTCAATTTCTGTATAGAAGAACCGTCTGACCAATCTGGTTGCCCGGTCTGATCCTGATACTGCTTAGCAGTATCATAAATATAGACCTTGCAGCGCTTCTGATTTAGCCATTGTTGTTTAAGTTTAAGCCCTAAGCTTTTGGGAATTGATTGATAATAACTCTCAGATCTTACGATCAGTTTTTCGACAAAATCTTTGTTTGCATTCCTGTAGTAGACGATAAAATGGCGGCTTTGCCGAATGCTCCAGCCGGCAGGCATGGCAAAAACGAAACTAACCGCGCTCAAAAAGATAAAAACCGCGAGGGCTGATTTACGCATGGAATAATTCAGGCTCAAATACTCGTTTGGCTGTTTTTATTCAAGATCATCTGCAATAAAAGCCAGGCTCCGGCTATAAAACACACCAGCATGGAAATGACCGCCAGTACTCTGAATACACTTCCGATAACCGTGTCATATTCCAGGATATTCATTGTGGAAAGCAGGTATTCCCAGTCATGGACTACACTGTCCCCTCCGAAAGGAGTTACTAACGGTAATTCCAGGGCCCGGGCATCAGAAACATAAGTGGCGACGCTGAATAAATTAGTGGACAACCAGCCGAAAGAAAGAGCGATGGAGAAAAAATCATTTTGCCTGTAGAAATTAAACACCGCGAATATCGGCACGAACAATTGAAAAATGGTCCCTCCGGCAACTCCTAAAAACTGGCCCATAAAACCGAAGATGAAATGGCCGAGCTCATGAATACCCAGATTCAGACCGCCCAGGATGCTCGAGTACATGGGATCTGCCAGATGCCTGGCCAGAACATAAACAAACCAGAGCAAAAAAGGCAGGCGCAACATCCAGTTCTTATTTTGGCACCACTCAATTGCCTCGTCTTTAAGCGAAATAAAAAACTCCACTAAAAGCTCCTCTTTTACCGGCAGACCTTCTTTATTTTATCCTGCAGGCGGGCGCTCCCCTTTTCTTCAAGTACTGCTGATGGTAATCTTCCGCCTGGTAAAATTCCTGGGCCGGAACAATTTCAGTAACGATTTTAACACGCAATCCCGCGGTTTCTTCCAGTTTACTTTTTGACCCCCGAGCCATGCTCTCCTGTTGAGGAGATCGAAAAAATATCGCTGAACGGTACTGATCTCCTATATCCGGCCCCTGACGGTTAAATTGAGTAGGATCATGGATCTTCCAGAAGACATCCAAAAGCTCAGAATAGCTAACCTGTTCAGGATCAAACGTAACTTCAACTGCTTCGGCATGGCCGGTCTTATGCGAACAGACATTTTCATAGGTAGGGTTTTTTAAAATCCCTCCGGTGTAGCCTACTCTAGTAGACACCACTCCTTTAAGGGTACGAAAAGACTCTTCCACTCCCCAGAAACAACCGGCGGCAAAGATCGCTTTTTCCAGCTTGCTGGGCTTAACTGCGGCTAGCTTAACGAACTTTAATGCCACTAGATTAATGCAATACCGCTTTCCGGTCGGCTTAGGCCCGTCGTCAAAAACATGGCCCAGATGAGCGCCGCAACGGCTGCAAAGCACTTCCACCCGGCGCATTCCCAGGCTATTATCTTCTTCGATCCGGATATTCAGATCCGACACCGGATTCCAGAAACTCGGCCAACCTGTGCCGGACTCGAATTTAGTTTCCACGCTGAAAAGGTCTGTTTCGCAAGCCGCGCACTGATAAATCCCTTTTTCCTTAGGCAGATCGCATTTGCCCTGCGCTGGCCGCTCTGTGCCTTTTGTCCTCATCACCCTGAACTGTTCAGGCGTAAGGATCTTCTTCCACTCAAGGTCGGACTTTTGGATCTTTTCCAATTGGATTACTTGCCCTTTAGCCGCGTCGAAAATCGGGATTGTCCCGGTCTTTTTTTCTTCTTTCATCTGGCCTCCTGCAAATAAGGGAACCATCGCTAAAATAATAAATATTACCTTTTTAGCCATCGTTAAAATTATTATTCGTACCTCAGCGCTTCGATCGGGTTAAGCCGAGAAGCCTGGCGGGCCGGCCACATACCAAAACCAATGCCCACCCCCACAGAGAAAACCGTAGCCAGGACAACCGAAGAAACCGATACCCTTGTCTCCCAACCGGCAAAAATAGATAATAATACGGCAATACCTGCCCCCAGGCAAATACCCAGGAGCCCGCCGCTGAATGTCATTACCACTGATTCGACCAGGAATTGCATCATGATATCGCTGGCCCTGGCTCCGATAGCTTTGCGCAATCCGATCTCCCGGGTGCGTTCAGTGACCGAGACCAACATAATATTCATGATCCCGATCCCCCCGACTAAAAGCGAGATCGCGGCGATCGCGCCCAATAATAAAGACATAGTCTTAGTAGTCTGTTGCATGGTCTGCTGGATCTCGGTCATATCCCGGACCTGAAAAGAATCTTTTTCTTCCGAGGTGATAAGCTTGTGACGTTTAATGATTAATTCATTCAAGGACTCAGTAGCGCTTTTCATAACGGATGAGTCTTTAGCCTGAACATCAATCCCGTCCACATATTCCTTTCCCAACACCCGGTACATCGCCGTAGTCACCGGGATCACCACGATATCATCCTGGTCATGGAAAGGGTCTGACCCTTTAGAAGGAAGAACTCCGATGACTTTAAAACTCAGGCGGTTAAGTTTAATAGTCGCTCCCACGGGATTTTCGCCGTTGAAAAGCTCTTTTACGATAGTCTGGCCGATCACCGCGATACGCTGGCGCATCCGCGTTTCTTCTTCGGTAAAAAACCTTCCCGCGATCGGCATCTGGGCGCGCATGGACGCGTAAGCCACTGACTGGCCTTCCAGTTGAGTGTCCCAGTTTTTATTCCCGTAGGCTATCCTTGCCCGGCCCCTGACCCAGGCTGAGACGCCTGATACCGAGTCGATCTTAGCCATATCCCCGGCGTCAAGCATGGTAAACCGGGTCACTTGCCCTGCCTGCAAAGCCACCCCGTGGAGATTTCTTGAACCCGGCCGGATCACTAAAAGATTTGAACCCAAAGAAGAAAGGCTCTTTTGGATAGACTCTTTAGCGCCCTGGCCCAGAGCAAGCATGGCAATGACCGCGGCCACTCCGATAAGAATTCCCAGCATGGATAAAAGGGCGCGCATCTTGTGGGTCAATATGGCCTGGAACGCCTGGCGCAGGTGATCAGCGAACTCAATGGTTTTTAAAGCGGAATGTTTTTCGGAAAGTATGGCTTCGCAGGCGATGGTTTTGCAGGGCTGAGTTTTGTTTATCGGTTCCGGGTTCTTACGGGTATCCGAAATGATCTTTCCGTCCCGCATCATGATGATCCTGCGGGCCCGCTGGGCGATCTCCTGCTCGTGAGTGACCATGATAATAGTCTTGCCTTGGCGGTTTAATCCTTCCAGGATACCCATGATCTCAGCTTCGCTTTTGGTATCCAGGTTTCCGGTCGGTTCGTCGGCGAAAATTATGGGCGGGTCATTCACCAGAGCCCGGGCGATGGCTACCCGCTGCTGCTCGCCCCCAGACATTTCGTTGGGCCGATGGGTTGCGCGCGGGGTTAATCCCACATCAGCGATTTTCTGCGCGGCAAGCGGGCTTTGCTGGCGTTTTCCGCCGTAGATCAAAGGCAGTTCGGCGTTTTCTAAAGCGCTCATCCGGGGCAATAAATGGAATTGCTGAAAGACAAATCCGGCCAGATGGTTGCGCAAAAGCGCCAGCTCGTCATCGGATAAACGGGTAACTTCCTTGTCGTAAATGGTGTATGATCCGGAATCAGCCCGGTCCAAAAAGCCCAGAAGATGCAAAAGCGTGGATTTGCCTGAACCTGACGGCCCCATGATCGCGACGAATTCACCGTCGTTAATCTCCAAAGACACGTCTCTTAAAGCGTGATACTGAAATTTTCCGGTTTTATAGATCTTATTTAATTTTTTAAGTTTGATCATCGCGAGTTTTATCGCCTTCTAGCCGGCATAAACGGATTTTTCCCGGCTTTATCTTCTGAAAGCTTGAACGTCTTGGATTCCGCTAAAATAGCTTGATTAGGGTCTAATCCCGCAACAACCTCAGTATGCACATCGTCCGACATCCCTAAAGAAACTTTCCTCAACTCCGGAGTGCTGCCGGCAGTTCCTGGCAACCGGACAAAGCTTTCATTTTTCTCCTTGACCAAAGAGTCATTGGGTATAAGCAAGACATTGTCTTTAGCTTTCTCGAAGATCGCCACATTCGCGGACATCCCTGAGCGGAAAAATTCCGGCACTTGCTCAGGCAGGATATCCACTTCATATATCGTGACGTTATTAACCAGGTTCGATTCATAGGCAATATGATCTACGGTACCTTTGATCTCAATAGCCGGATAAGCGTCCAAGGTAATGACCACAGCTTGTCCGATTTTCACCTTTCCTATATCTGTCTCATCCACCTGGGCGTTAATGATCAACCGGTCAGATAAGACCAGAATTACGGTAGCGGCAGTCACTGACTGGCCCGGTTCGACGGCCCGCACGATCACTCCGCCGTCAATTGGCGCGGTAAGCGGGACCTGTTTATAAACCTCGCTCCAGTATTTTACGGTTTTCTCATCCTGCAACGCAGCCGCGTCCAAAAGCGCTGCCCGGTCCTCAGAACTCATCATCGCCAAAGTCTGTCCTTTTCTGACATTGTCGCCTTCCTTGACCAGGATTTCCTCGATACGGCCGCTGATCGATGGCTTCATCTCCAGCCGGTTCTGAGGCTCAACGGTTCCGGTAGCGGTGATCAGATTGCGGATATTTCCGTAAATTGGCTTGATCTCCTGGATTACGGTCTTAGAGACGCTCTTAGCCTTAGAAACATTCTTGAACACCAACCATCCCGCCCCTGCCAGGATAACGGCCGCGATAATAATAAATATCTTATTCTTCATAATCTATCTTGCCTCCTTTGGCCTGGACCCAGTTAGCTTCCGCGGCCAGGGCGCTTGCCTGCGCGAAAAGATAAGACTTCTTGGCGTTGACCAGGCTGTCTTCGATGATCGTCCAGTCGTTAAACGTGATCAGCCCGTTGGAATACTGAGCCTGCGCTATCTTGGACCGTTCCCCGGCTGCTGCGAGAAATTTATTTTGGACCTGAACATTCTCCCGGGCATCCATGAAATCAGCCCAAGTTTGTTCCAAAGTGAAGATCACACTGTCTTTGCCGCTTCTTAGATCCTGCTCGCTTTGCTTAAATACAGCCTGAGATTTATCTGCCTGGGCTTTTCGCGCCCCCCCCTCAAACAAAGGCCAGGAGAAACTTATACCCGCGCTCCAGCGCTCTTTCTCCGGCAGGAACTTCTCATCGCTTTTGCCAGCTGAGCCGTCAGCGTAAACCTGGGGATAATATTCAGACTTGGCGCTCTCAATTCCCCAGCGCGCCGCTTCTTTATTGGAGATCAATTGTTTCAGAAAATTGTTTTCTTCGGCTAGCTTTAACATATCCGGTTTAGGCTCCAGTTTTTCGCTGAGACTAAATTCTCCCCTGACTTTCACCAGCTTATATTTACCCTCGCCAAGCTCTTGATTCAAGTTAACCTGAGCTAATTCCAACTGCCGCCTAGCCTGGGCTGTCTCGAACTGCGCCTGAGCCAGATTCGCCTTAGTGGTAAGTAAAGATCCCATATGTTCCCGTCCGGCCTGGTAACGGAGGCTGACCAGTTCCACGTTCCGCTGGCGCAAAGCCTCTATCTCTTCGGCCAAGCTGACAGATTCCTGCGCCCGCAGCAACTGGACAAAAGCTGTGCGCAAATTCAACCGGACATCGGAAGAAACCACATCCAGGTTGTATTGCGCGGATTTTATATTTTCCAGCGCCGCCTTTACGCTGGAGCCGGTTTTGGCTCCGTCAAATAACAGTTGCCTTGCGGAAAGAGAAAGAGAATTGGTTTTTGATGATTTGGCATTATCGACTTTGGAAATTGAGGAACTTTCCGAACCAGTGATCTGGGGAAAAAGTCCGCTTTTAGAAATAATCTTATCCGCCTTGGCCTGGTTAAGCTTCTCCTGCGCGGAAAGGATCCGGGGATGGATCTTTTGGGCAATGATCACGCACTCGATCCAGCTCAAAGGTTTATCTTCCTGCGCTCCGGCCCAAGCGACAGGAACAAGCGAAATAATGATTAAAAAGCCAATAAACCTGTTCATAACCTAAGTAGTCTGGTTCAAGAACTTATTAAAGTTTGTCGCGGGGATCAAACCGATCTTCTTGCCGGGATATGCGACCACAATAAGCCTGTCCCCGGGTTTGACCCCAAACATCTTCCGGACATCCGCGGGAATCACCACTTGCCCCCGCTCTCCGACAACAGCCGAACCTAAAACCTCGCCCCTGGCCTGCTCTTGCATATGCGCCCCTTTTTGATAAAATGTTATATTTATTTAATATGTATGATTTATATGATAAGTATAATCTTTCTTACTTTACTTGTCAATACAAATCACAGCTAGGGCGGAGCGCAACCGTTTTTTCCGCTCATAAAAAAAAGGGGGGAACCTTCCCTCTCCCCCCTTTTACTATTCTTAGAGCCGCTTTTTTATTCCATTTCCGGATGCGGCCTTTTGAGCTTCTCGCCTGAATCTTTAAAACGGCCTTTTCTCTCTTTCATCTGTTTTTCCATTAGCTGGTTAAACTGGGCGAATTGTTCGGGAGTCAAAATGGCCTTTACCGCAAAGATCCCGTTTATCCTGTTGTCGACTAACTGCGCATCCAAGGATTTGAGCTCTTTGACCAGGGGTTCAACTGCGGCCCTGGTTACATCCGGCCTATTCAACTCTTGCTGCAGTTTCCCGTGTTTCTCTTTGACCGCTTCGCGCAGCCTATTCCTCTCCTCGCCTTGAGCCTTACGATTCTCCTCCAGCTTCTTCTTCTGTTCCGGAGTCAAATTAAGCTCTTTAAAGATACCTTCTTTCTTGCCTTCCCCGCCCTGGTGATATTTCTCCTGCCCCTGGGCGTAAGCCGAGCTTAGCGCAAGGAAAACTATTGCAAAACCGATTACCATAACTCTTGTTCTCTTCATTTGGCATCCCTCCTTCTGTTAAATTAGACGTTTAAATTACCAAAAAAGTTCCTTATAAAAAATATTTCTCGATGCTCGTCCCCATATCCCCCGTAGAATCATTGTTGTCTGAACTAAAGCTGTAAACCGAAAAGATATCGCTGTTGCCGGCCCTGCTGAGAAACTGTTGCTTGCTAATAAGGCCGCCCGCCAAAACCACAACAAAGATCGTCACTGCCAAAACACTGGCTAAAGCAAATACCGGACGTTGATACCAGATCAAGTTTCTTAACCGCTCTAGAATGCCCGGGTTTACGCTGTTTTCCTGCTCCAGGCGTTCGCTGACAATGGCATCACGAATATTCTGCCACAGTTGTTCAGGCGGCTGAAGGCGCTCTGCATTCTGAAAGATCCCGCGTTGGAACAACAATTCTTTTTCCAGGCTGCGGCATTCCGGGCAATGATTTAAATGCTCTTTAATCGCCTGCACTTCTTGCTGGCCGGACTCGCGGTCCAGATAATCAGACTTAAGTAATTCCCGAATATCTTTACACTTCATCTTGCACCTGCCCCTTTCCCGCCTGCTCCAACAGCGCCTGTCGCGCCCGTTTTAAGCGGGAACGCACAGTATTCACTGGGATCTTAAGGCTAGCGGCGATCTCCTGATAACTCAATCCCTCGATCTCCCGCAACACTAAACACGCCCGGTGTTCCAGGCTTAACAGCCCCAATAACGCGTTAAGCCTGGTTTGATTATCACTTTGGATAGCTTTTTCCGCGGTTGATCCGGCTCCGGGCAATGTTTCGATTATACCATCGTAATCCACCTTATCTTTTTCTTCCCTGGCAAACTTACGGTAACGATTGATCGCGGTATTTACCGTGATCCGGTAAACCCAGGTTTTAAAGGATGACCGGAACTGAAAATCTTTAAGGCTATGGTATACTTTCATAAAAACTTCCTGAGCCACTTCCTCGGCATCGGCGCTGTTGCGGATGATCCGCAAAGCCACATTATAAACGAACCCGCTGGCTGACTTATATACCTGCTCAAAAGCTTCCAGATCCCCCTGAGAAGCCTTTTCCAATATATCCGCAGCTATATCGTTCATTTCTATCCTTCTAGTATATTAGACAAAATCTATCCCCCGGAAGTTCCCTGAATAAATCTGTTCCCGGCTGTTATCTTCATTATATTAGGAATATGAAGCTTAACAAGAAAATCCTACTTGCCGTAAAGAGCCCTTAATTGCTCGACAGTCGGATGATCCGGGTAATATTCTCCTTGCGGGCCGAAGTAGCCGTTATTCCGCTTGACTAAAGTTATTGAAGTGTAGCTGCCGTTTGAGTTGGGCACATTTATGGTCACAGTTTCGTTGGGGCTGGTAACCACCACTGGCAGCGGCACGACAATATACCCGGAAGGGCAGGGTTTATAATAAATATTTTCATAATGATAATATTGGGCACCTCCTATTATAACCGCATGGTGGCCGATCGGAATAGACATAACGATCGCCCCAAAAGGAGGACGGCTGACAAAGAACTCAAAACCAAACCAGCTTGGCCTGAAGAATCTGCCATCATGATAATTATATCTTTCCCTGCCTACTACCACAACTTCATGCTTCCGGCCTCTGTTGCTGCCCCTTCCCCGGTCCGAAGCAAATGCGTTGGCGCAAGATAAAATAACAACTATGCTAAGAGCTGTTGCCGATAAAAATTTGTTAACAGCGTTTTTCCTGTACATTTTTCCCTCCTCTTTTCCCCTGGATTTAGTTTTATGTTGAAAGCCTTTTCTTCTTCCTATTGATTAGACAACTTAAAAAAAGAAAAAGTTCCCTAAATTAAAACTTTACCCGGTTATATTGTAAGGAAGGTTTTGCGGAATATTGACAATTTCAAATAAATTCCTGCAGGATTGGCGTGATATCGATGTCGCGGATCTCTTGTTCCGCTAAAGGCAAGCTTTTGTCAAGGCCGCTTTTCTGGCTAAAAGACGGTTTTTCCTCTTGGTAGATTATGCCCAGGGGGATCTTCTCTGCCCATTCCGCGGCTTTCTTGAAAGCCGCAGCCTTGTCCCGGGAGTCATAAGCACTATCCGGTTTATACACTTTCTTGGAGTACCACTCATAAGTATTCTTCTTATTAAAGGTCGGGCAAGGTTGAAGCACATCGATCAAAGAAAATCCTTTGTGCTTTACCGCTTCGACAATCAGATCTGCCAGATGCGCTCCGTCTGCGGAAAAGCCGCGGGCGACAAATCCGCAGCCGAGAGCAATGGCGAACTCTAAAGCCGCAAAAGGCTCCAATATCACTCCCCCAGGCTGGACTTTAGTCAAATAACCCGAGTCAGTGGTCGGCGAAGCCTGGCCTTTGGTCAATCCGTAGATCTGGTTATCGTGGACGATCACAGTGATATCAATATTCCTGCGGATATTATGGATCAGATGATTTCCGCCTTCTCCGTAACAGTCACCGTCTCCGGTAGAAACTAAAACAGTTAAATTATTATTAGCCATTTTCGCGGCCGCTGCTACCGGAAGCGCCCGGCCGTGCAAGCCGTTAAAAGTGTTACAGCGGATATAATGAGGAAGTTTAGCTGCCTGGCCGATCCCAGAGACTAAAAGAGTATCTTTGATCGGTTGGTTGAGCTTAACTAAAGCATTCTTGACCGCAGACAAGATCCCGAAATTGCCGCATCCCGGGCACCAGGCTATCGGGTCGCTGGATTTCAATTCGTTTATGTCCATTTTAAATAAATTCCTTTACCCGGGCGCTTAGATCATCCAGGTTAAACGGCCGGCCGTCAAATTTTAAGATCGAATCATCAACTTTGATTCCGGTTTCCCGGCGCAATAGTTTTGCCAATTGTCCTGCGGCGTTATTCTCCACGGTAATGATCTTCTTCGCGCCCTTAAGAACCCGGCTTAATTGTTCTTTGGGAAAAGGCCAGACCTGGGATAAATGCACAAACCCCACTTTACCTTCCGAGGAGCCGGAAATTTCCTTAAGGGCTCCATAAGTGGAACCGAATCCGATTAATACTACTTTGGCTTCTTTGATATTCTCAACTGTCGGCTCCTCTATTTCTCTCTCCAGAGCCGCCATCTTTTTATACAATCTCTTTTCGACCATTCTTACCCGGATATCAGCATCTTCAGTAATATGGCCTTCTTCAGTATGTTCGTCGCTGTCGGCGTAAACCGGATCCGCGGTCCAGTAAGGTATGGCCCGCGGGGAAACTCCTGATTCATTAAAAGCGTAACGCTTATAATCTTTTATTTTAAGAGATTCTTCTTTAGAAATAATGAACCGCTCAGAGCCTATCTTATTCTGATCAAGATCCGGAATATCCTGATAACATTCAGCCAGATGCTGGTCTGAAAGGATCAAAACCGGGATCTGGTACTTTTCGCTGACAGTAAAAGCTTTTCCGCTCAAATAAAACGCTTCCTCGATTGTTCCCGGAGTATAAAGCACCCGGGCGAATTCGCCGTGGCCGGCGCTTAAGACAAAATCCAGATCGGCTTGTTCAGTGCGGGTAGGAAATCCGGTTGCCGGTCCGGGACGCTGGGCGATTACTATGACAACCGGAGTCTCAGTCATTCCAGCCAGGCTTAAGCCTTCGACCATAAGCGCAAATCCTCCGCCTGAAGTGGCCGCCATGGAACGCGCGCCGCAAAAAGAAGCGCCGATGATCATATTGATAGCGGCGATCTCATCCTCCGCTTGTTCGACTAAAATATCGAACTGCTTAGCGTAGCTAGACATTCTTTCCATGATCCCGGTTGAAGAGCTCATCGGGTAAGCAGAATAAAATTTGCAGCCGGCGCGAATAGCGCCGAAGACCATGGCATCAGTTCCGGTCAACAACAGGCTATCCTGGGCCTTGTCCGGGATTATTTTAAAAAACGCGGATTTAAAATTCAGCGCCCCGAATTCAAACCCTTTTTTAGCGCTGGCGATATTGCTAGCGATGATCTGAGGAAGCTTGTCGCTAAAAACCTTTTTTACTACCGCTTCCAGAAAAGCAAGATCAACTCCCGTAATTGCCGCTATCACTCCGCAGGAAACGGAATTGACGAATAATTCTTTGCCCCCGGCTTCTATGGCCATAGCGGAAAGCGGGGCATCAAAGATCATTTCCTCAGTTTCAAAGATCCCGGATTTATTTTTGTCGGCGATGATTATGCCGTTAGCGGCGAGGTCTTTTTTATAGAGAAAAATGCAGGCTTTATCGAGGCTGACGAGAATATCAACTTTATTGCGCAGAGTGTAAACCGGGCGGCGGGAAATCCTGATCTGGAAATAATTACTTCCTCCCCGGATGCGGGACATATTATCCTGATTGGCGAAAATATGGCAGCCTGCGGCCTTAAACAAACGGCACAATACTTCGCCGATAGTCTGCATGCCCTGGCCTGCTTCTCCGGCTATGCGGATTGTCAACTCGTTCATAATAGACTCTTGATTATCGGGCTAATTTGGAAGTGATCTGAGCTACATGTTTACCCTGAAAACGCGCTCCGGCTAATTCATTTTCGCTTGGGAGGCGTTCGCCTTTGCCTCCGGCGATAGTCGATGCCCCATAAGGAGAGCAACCGCTGATCTCATCCATGCGCATCTGGCCCCCAAAAGCGTAAGGCAATCCGACAATAATCATCCCGTGATGAAGAAGCGTAGTATGAAAACTTAAAATCGTTGATTCCTGCCCTCCGTGCTGGGTGGTGGTAGAGGTAAAAACACTGGCGGCCTTACCGACCAGCGCCCCTTTGGCCCAAAGCCCGCCGGTGGCGTCCAAAAACTGACGCATCTGACCGCACATATTCCCGAAACGAGTGGGCGTGCCGAAAATAACAGCATCCGCCTGGGATAACTCTTCGACCGTGCAAACCGGAATATGGCTAAACGCCTTTTGAGCCTCAATTGCGCCCATTTTTTCCAGCACTTCTTTAGGCAGGGTTTCCGGGACCCGGCGCAGATCAACGCTCGCACTGCTTACTTCCCGTGCTCCCGCACAAACCGCTTCCGCCATTTTATAAACATGTCCGTAGAGAGAATAAAAAACCACCAGTATTTTCATATTTCCCTCCTTTTAACCTTTGTACAACCTTCGCGGTTGTACAGGTATTATACCTCGAAAATAAAAAGACGGCATTGAATTTTTCAGGTTCAATACCGTCTTGTTTTTGTTGATTTGATCTTTAAAGCGGATTATTTAATAATGCGGGCTTCTGCGCTTGCCGAACTTTGATCCGGAGCTGCCGCCTCTGCCTCCGCCCCCACTACTGCCTCCGCGACTGCCGCCTCGGCCGCTACCGCCACCGCCGCCAAATTTGTGGCGGGAAAATCCTTTGTAACCTCCGCGCTCTTTGGGAGGCGGATTAAGCATAAACTGCTCCTGAGGTATCTCGCTATGCTTGCCCCTGGGAAGCGTAGTCTTAGTGATCTTCTCGATATCCCGGACCTCATTGATCTGGTCAGGAGTGGCAAAAGAAATCGCGTGGCCTTTATGGCCGGCTCTTCCGGTACGGCCGATCCTGTGCACGTAATTATCAGCATCCTCCGGCAGATCGTAGTTAAGCACCAATTCGATCCCGGTAACGTCGATCCCGCGGGCCGCGATATCAGTGGCGACCAAAACCTTGTATTTACCTTTCTTAAACCCTTCCAGCGCTTCGCGGCGCTGAGGTAATGAGCGGTTAGAGTGGATCTCTGCTGAGCTGTAGCCCATTTCTTTTATCGAATGGGTAATCTTGCGGGCGTTGAATTTGGTCCGGGAAAACAAAAGCACCGAACCGTGATACTGAGCCAGCAATTTCTTAAGAATGGCGTTCTTAGATTCTCTTTTGACGATGAACAATTCCTGGGTCACCAGTTCCGCGGCCGTTCCTGAAGGAGCGACCTCGATCCGGATAGGAAGTTTCATATACTTAGCAGCCATTTTCATGATCTCGTCAGGCATAGTTGCCGAAAAAAGCATGGTCTGGCGGTTCTTGGGCATCACCCTCATGATCTTCTCCAACTGAGGGGCAAATCCCATGTCCAGCATCCGGTCCGCTTCATCCAGGACCAGTATGCAAACTTCATCCGGCATAAAATGCCACTGGGACATATGGTCAATCAGCCTGCCGGGAGTAGCAATAACGATCCGGGGATTTTTGTTCAAGTCATTGATCTGCGGCTGCATGGGAGCGCCCCCGATAAGACAAGCGGTCTTCATGCCGAAAGAGGTAGCAATTCCGCGGAACGCTTCGTCGATCTGGATCGCCAATTCCCGGGTCGGAGCAAGCACTAAGCCCGTCCCTTTTTTCTGGGCTAAAAGCTGGATCATCGGAACGGCGAAAGCGTGGGTCTTTCCGGTCCCGGTCTGGGCAATGCCGACTAAATCCTTGCCCTCTATCGCTATAGGAATAACCTTAAGCTGGATAGGGGTAGGAATTTTAAATTTAATGCGGTCAATAAGTTCCAGGATCTTAGGCGCAATCCCTAAGCCGTCAAAGCTCTTGCCTTGCTGCTGTGCAATTTTCTGTGTGTGTTCGTTACTAAACATATTCCTCCAAAAATAAAAAATCCGTAAAGGTTAGTAATCTTATGCTCTCCTTTACGGCCGTAGACTTCTAATCTTTACTGCAATATAAAAATAAGTATATCATATATTTTCGTTTTGTCAACAAAAAAACCCCTAATTCCTTTACTGGCCTGGGATTGATAGGATATGGTTAAAATACCCCAGGTAGAAAGAAATAATCCTAAACCCTATGAATCCGGCAATTAACAGATAAACGAAAACCGGGATTATCCGGGTCAATACCGCGATTGCGGTCTCATTTTCTTTCTCGGAATAAGTGGCGATGGTATTTAAGGTCTGAACAATGCTTCCGCTTTTTTCCGCAGAGCTGATCAAACCGATCATGCTGGCAGGAAATACCCGGGCCTGGATAAAAGCTTTGCTTATGGCCTGGCCCTCTTGTAAAAGCGGCAATCCCGATAAAAGAGAGCCCCTGACCAGATTATTGCCGCAGGACTCAGCGGCCATTTGCCAGCCGCTAATAATACTCACCCCGGAAGCGCTTAAAACCTGCAAAGCCCGAACAAACCTGGTCAGAGCGAACTGCCGGACAATATTACCGATCACAGGCATTCCCAGGATAAACCCATCCAACCCGGTCTTGAATCCCTCGTATTTACGCATTCTCAGAACCAAATAAGCCAAAAACGCCAGGCCGTAGACCGGAATAAAAATACTTAAAAAACTCCGGAAATAACCGCCGGAATTACAGCCGAAAGCATTAATCAGCGGCAATAAGAACATTCCCACGTGTAAAAGAAATACTGGGTAAGCCAGGCCCACGATCAGGCTTTGCTGCATGGCGTATTCTTTCTCCAAATAATCTGCCAAGCTTGAGATCCCCTGGCCAAGCCGACCGGAGGTTTCACTGTATTTGATCATATTAGCGTGCAAAAGTGGGAATACATCCGGATAACCTAAAAAAGCCTCACCCAAAGAGCGGCCTGACTTTAAATCCTCTCTAATGCCGGCCAAAGCCTTGTTCAGCTGCGAACGGCCTCCTTGTTTAGAAAGTATATCCATAGCCTCAATAATAGCTACCCCGGAACTGACTAGTTGAGCGAGTTCCCGGTAAAATAACATCAGTATCCTGGTGCTAAAAAACGACATGCGCTTTTCTCCTTCTGTTAATATACCTGTTTCTTCTCTAATCTATTCCAATCCGCTAAAAGGTTAACGCACTCTTTGGCCAAAAATCCGGAAATTACTTTGACCCGGCTCTTGCTGATGAATTTCATTTTCTTGCAGGAGATCCGTAACTCACCAAACCCCAGTTTTTTGACGTCATTAATGGTGGTCCCGAAATAAACCGCCTCGATCTTAGACCAATGTATAGCGCTAAAGCACATCGGGCAAGGCTCGGTAGTAGAATAGATCACGCAGCCGGACAAATAATAATCTTTTAATTTCCTGGAAGCCTCACGGATGGCGTTGACCTCGGCGTGGCAGGTGGCGTCATTATTAACCAGCACCGTATTGCGGGCGATCGCGATCACTTTATTGTTTTTAACCACGCAGGCGCCGAATGGCCCCCCGTCTGGGCTAAAAAGATTCTTCCTGGCTTCGGCGATAGCCAATCTCATGTATTTATATTCGGGTTTAGGCAGCTTCATCTAGAAATATATCCTTTTCTGGAAAACCAGCATCGCCATCCCGATAGCGATCTGAATGACCGCATAGCCGCGCAAATAAGGTATCGGCACTTTCTGCAGCCACTCCCGGATCTTATTCGAAATTTTCTTCTTTAAAAACAGGTAGCCTTTGACCAAAAAAACTATCCCGAAGATCAAGATCACCAGCGCTAATAAACCGTTAAGCTTATTCGCAGCGGAAATCAACAGCACCCCCAGAAACATTGCCAGTATAAAAATATATCCTTTGATCAGGCCGAATCCTTGACCTGCCAAGCTCTTGCGGGCTTTTTCCGGTTTCCAAAGCATCAAAATCCCGGTAATGACCAATAGCCAGCCCAAAAGAATAATAAAAATATGGGTCTTGCCGAATAATTTATTAATCGTCTTATTCACAAAACCTATGATCCCATTAACAAACGCCATCACTTCCTCCGTTTTAATTAAAAAAGCAACTTCCGGTTTTCCTCCAGAGTTGCCTTAATTGTACTACTTAATCTGTTTAGTTTCAATCGTAAACTTTAGCCGGCACTAACCATTTCAGCAAGCGGTTGCGCGCTTTCCAGTCGCGGATGATCTTATACCCCATCAACCGAAACATGGCGTTGCGGAAAGACATTTGCAACATAAGCTTCAGAGAATGATACAAAGAATAATACCGGCAATAAGCGCTGATAATATTGACCTGAAGCTGTTTAGGGGACAATAATTTGGGATGAAAAACCACATGCTGTCCGTCATAAAGGCTCCAATCCCGGCTGAAAATCCGCTTTTCTTTATTCAAGCTCTCATGCACTTTAGTCCCGGGAAACGGGGTCAGGATGGACATTTGGATGGTGTCTATTTTCTGCTTGATCGCGAATTTCAAAGTATCCCAAACAGTCTTGACGTTATCGTCATCTCCGCCTAAAACGAACATCCCGTGGACCTTGATCTTCTTCTTATGGAAATTTTTGATGGCACTGATGATATCCTGAAGGCTCTGTTTCTTTTGATAAGCCACCAGGGTCTTTTCATTGATTGACTCAAAACCGACACAAGCCACCGCGCAGCCGGCTTTAGCCATTAAACCAAGCAGAGCTTCGTCTTTAGCCACCTCGCAGCGGACCTGGCAGCTCCAGGAACGGATCTTTTCATCCATCATCAATTTAAGCAAATTCCGGGTTCGGCTGGGGTAAGCGGTGAAATTGTCGTCGCAAAAGAAAAAATGCGCGGCCTTACGGTTTTTCAACTCCTGGACTACGTTTAACGCGCCTCTAAAACGGTACTTGCGGCCGAACACTTTGGTCACCGAGCAGAAAGTGCAGTCGAACGGGCAGCCCCGGGAAGTGGAAACCGGCATCATGCTCCGGGCCACTTTATAACCCTGGATCAGGGAAAAATCCGGGTAAGGCAGCTTGTCCAGCTCCTGGACCGGAATGCCCTGCACGATCCTATCCTTGATCTTACCTTCGACTATATCGCAAATAACCTCTTCAGCTTCACCCACCACCACCTGACGGCAAAATTCCAACGATTCTTCCGGAAGAAGACTCGCGTGCACGCCGCCAATGATCACTTTTTCCTTGGGAAACTTGCTGGCTATAAGGTATCCGCGCTTGGCGGTAGAGGTGAGGATGGAAATACCGAAGACATCCGCCTCCAGATTATCGTAATCTGGAGGCTGGATGTCTTCGATAAATATGCGCACGTCATGCCCTCTGTTTTTCAGGATCGTCCCCAGATAAACCGGGCCTAAAAGGGGCATGCGGAGCTTGCTATAAACGTTTGCTTCCGTGGAAGCTGGTTCGATTAAAACTATCCTCAATTAAGCTGCGCTTTTAACACTGATCTGGGTTGCGCGGGGCCCTTTTTCACTGGACTCGACTTCAAAAGTAACTTCTTCGTCGCCACGCAGCGATTCAAAGGTTGCTCCCACTAAACCTGACGAGTGAAAAAACAATTCTCTTCCGTCAGTGTCACTGATAAACCCAAATCCTCTTTCCTTTACCAACTTCTTGATCTTTCCTGTATGCACTTGTCTCCTCCTTGAACATGGAAAAAAAAGTGGCCCAACATTCCGATGCTGGGCCACGCTTTTTTCGAAATTACAACTTTACGACTTTAGTAGCTTGCTCGCCTTTAGGACCCTGGGTGATTTCGAATTCAACTTCCTGTCCCTCGTTGAGAGTTTTATAGCCCTCACCCTGAATCACACTGTGATGAACGAACACGTCATTTCCAGACTCGGGAGTGATGAAGCCGTAACCTTTCTCGTTAGAGAACCACTTTACTTTACCTTTTGCCATTATTTACTACCTCCTTTTCTCAATTATTATAGTAAATAACGACAGAAAACAAAAAAACCGAAAGGCTAGACATCACGCACCTCTCGGTCACTGACTTCTAATCTTTATTCACTACAAAAATGAGTATAACATTCTTTGCTTATTTGTCAACTATTATTTTTCTTTCAATTTCTCTTCCTCTTTCGCACTGTTAGCCTGTTTTTTGCGCAAAAGCTCCAGCGTATCCCGGACCAGGTTGCTGTCAACGCTAATAAACTCCACCCCCACCCTGAAAACATCGTTTTCCTTGCGCCGGTATTTCTGGCTATACATGACCTTACCTTCACCCCGCAAATGCCTCCCGAATATTTTGCCGGAAATATAAAATTTAACATTGGTATTGCCCTCGATCGGTTTAGGAGAATATGCCCCGAAGCCCCTGAAACTCATATCCGCCAATTCCATCCTGACAGTTTCGGGTTTTGTAGCGGTATATTGAATTAATCCCTCTCCTTCTACCTTGAACCGAGTAAACAACCTGTGTTCGATCATAAAAAAGTTCTCCCTTTCTTACACGTTTTAATTAAGCTTGCGGCGTTACACCGGCCCTGAGCTATTTTGTAGCTTTAGAAAGCCCGTAAGCCACTCCCACCGCGAGAGCGGTCTGGACCAAAGCGCAACCTGAGCAAAAAACCAGCATTGTCAACGTAACCAACAGTAATAAAGTTTTTTTCAAAATAAGCTCCTTAAATAACAAATCCCGAAGCAATGGTTGTATTCTTAGGCACGATAATAATGCCGTTACGGATCACGCAGTAATCATTCTCAAAATCCTGAAGGTTCTTCTTATTCACCAGCTTCACCCCGTCGCCAATACGGACATTTTTATCGATAATGGCCCGCCTGATCTGACAATGTTTGCCGATCTCCAAATTGGCTGTTTTAATCTTTTTGTAAGCGCTAATATCCTCGTAGTAATCGTTGCCCATGACGATAGAGTCTTCGATCGTCGTATCAGAACCGATGATGCTGCGCAAGCCGATCACCGAATGAGAGATACTGGCGTTCATGATCACAGCCCCCTCGGCAATGCTGGAATTCTCGATATGGCTGTCTAAAAATTTTGAGAGCGGCAAGAATCGCGGCCGGGTGAAAAAAGGCCAGTTTTCGTCGTAAAGATTAAGCGGCGGCTGGGGATCAGCGAAAGCCAAGTTTTCTTCGTAAAACGATTTTATCGAACCAATATCCTTCCAGTAACCATTATAGACAAAAGCGTGGGTCCGGCGCGATTCGACCGCAGCAGGAATAATCTCCCGGCCAAAATCGTTCTGAGAATTATTCGCCACCAAATCAGTCAGAACTTCTTTGTTAAAAAGATATATGCCCATGGAAGCCAGGTAGCTATCCTTGCCGTTGATCTCAATGGCCAAATCCTTGATGTCTTTTTTTTCTTTGGGTTTTTCCACGAATTTACGGATCCTGAAATCGCTATTAGTGCCCATGATACCCAGTTCAGGGGCTTCTTCGGCGGTAACCCCGCTGCAAGCCACGGTTACTTCGGATTTCTTTTTAATATGGAACCTTAAGAGCTCGTTAAAATTCATCCGGTACAGCTGGTCTCCGGAGAGCACCAGGATGTATTTTACCTTCGGGACATTGAAATGCTGAAGGCATTTTCTCACAGCGTCCGCTGAGCCCTGAAACCAGTCGCTCTGCTGGACAGACTGCTCCGCGGCAATGATCTCCACAAATCCTCCAGAAAAAGCGTCAAGCTTATAAGCGCGAAAAATATGACGGTTTAATGATCCGGACTGGAACTGGGTCAAAATAAATATCTTCTGAAACCCGGAATTGATGCAATTGCTAATAGGAATATCGATCAGCCGGTATTTTCCGGCCAGAGGCACTGCGGGTTTGGACCGGTATTTGGTCAAAGGATATAACCTGGCCCCCCTGCCGCCGCCTAAAATTATGCTTAAGACTTCTATCATTTATTCTTCCTTTTGTTGTTGACATTATACCTTTAAATTCTTTTTAGCTCAACTCAAAAATTAAAAATTATTACCAACCCTGTCATTCCGGCATAAAAGGAGTTGAAGAAAAGTCTGTAAGGAATTTCGCCTTGAGCAGCCCCTCATCCCACTCTCCCTGCGCAGTGGAATCCCAGACAATTCCTCCTCCTACGCCCATCTCCGCTTGCCCTTTGTTGACTAAAATCGTGCGGATCGGAATATTAAAATACAGATTTTTATTCGGCGCGATATAACCGATCGCGCCGGTATAAATCTTGCGCTCTTCGCTTTCCAGGCCGCGAATTATCTCCATTGCCCTGATCTTAGGAGCGCCGGTAACCGAACCCGAAGGAAACAATGCTCTAAAAAGCTCGGACATCTGGATATTCTTGCGCACATGAGAAGTCACAGTGGAAGTCATCTGGAACAAAGTCCGGTATTGAGCGACAGTAAATATTTTAGGCACCCGTACTTTATGCCCGATCTTCCCTAAATCATTCCTGAGCAGATCGCAGATCATCAGGTTTTCCGCCCGGTTCTTTTCATCGCTCCATAAACGAAAACGCCCGGCCAGGTCCGCGAACAAGTTGTCCGAGCGCGGCCAGGTGCCTTTCATCGGCTCACTGAGTAAATGGCCGGATTGTTTTTTGATAAACCGCTCCGGGGAAAGCGAGATGATCTGAAATTCTTCTGTGCTGATATAGGCAGGATAAGGCACAGGTTGTCTGCGCAGAAGCTCAGAATACAGCGCCAGCGGCTCTCCGCTAAAATTGAAAAGCAATTTTAAGCAGTAAGTGATCTGGTAGACATTGCCTAAAGCGATATGGCCGCGAATAATATCAATATGCGCGGAATAAGTATTCCTGGAGACATTAAGACGGAAATCGTCGACAAAGAACTTTTTTGATTTCTGCGTTTCCAGACGGCGGACAACAGGACGTTCGTAAACCCCCATCATTAAAAGCGGGAATTCGTATTTCTTGGCCTGGCGCAAACGCTCTTCAAAACAGTATCCGGCTTCGTAAGAAACAAATCCAGCGATATAAAAGTTGTTTTTAAGCGCTTGTTCGATTTTTGAAAAAGCCAGGGGAAGCTGCAAGGGTTCGTAGCAGCTTATTACTGATACCGGATGTCTGAATTGAAGCGGCTGACGTTCGAAATCAAGAAATACGTCCATGGCCTTAAAAGTGAGGGTCTGGGTGCCCTGGCTATCGATCCAGGGTTTAAGGTCATGACCCGTATAACTCTAAAATCTCAGCGTCGCTCCGACAAAAGGACCTTTGAGCTCGATCTTAGCGTAATCGGGCGCATCTTCCGCTTTCAAAGAAACGTATCTATACCCGCCGTTTATGCTGAAATATTTATAAGGGGCGAGCTTGAAGCCCGCTTCAGCGTCTATAAAATAACCATATTCCCCGGCGCTCATTCCCGAAGCTTCGGTATAAAACTTAGAATTTTTCCACGAACTTTCTTTCTCATACGGCTTACCTTGTTTAAAAGGGCTAAGCTCCAAAACCAGCCCCGCTGTCGGCAAACCGCCGATAAAATCCGCGGACTCGTTAAAAGCCAGGCTGGGAGCGTCAAGCGCGGCTTTGCCGGCTACTCCTTTAAGCTCCAAAATAGTTCCCAGTTTGATCTTTTCGTCACCTAGACTTAAAAATTGCCATATCCAGCCCAGCCCGAAATACTGCAAATCCAGCTTTGAGCTGACTACAGAGCCAACAGTATAGGTTTTTCCGTTAAAATCAATAGAACGGGTTACTGTTTGATCCCCTTTAAATTTTGCCTGGGTATAAAAAAGCCTGATCTTGCTATCCGGTCCAATATTCCAGATGAACCTGGCTTCCGGAAAATTCTCATCCTTGATCCCTAGATCAGATTTAAAATCTATATCCGATCCGATACTGGATTCTTCTATTTTGGCTTTAGCAACCAGATCGGGGATCCAGTAACGGCCCTCAAATTCCAGGACGGCATCCTGCGCAAAAGCCCAAGAAGCCGTAAAAAGTAAAACTGCGCAAATCAGCATAACCTTTTTCCACATACCTATTCTCCTTTTTTAATACGGCCATTTCCAGTTCTTGATCTCCGGCATATCATCACCGACCTGGCAGATATAGCTGCGGTGCTCCAGAAGTTTGTCGCGAACCATCTGTTTAACATACCCGGAGCAGGAGCCGATCCCGGGAACCCGATCGATCACATCGCTGACCAGATGGAACCGGTCCAAACGGTTTAAAACCGTCATATCAAACGGGGTGGTAGTAGTTCCTTCTTCGATATATCCCCGCACGTGAAAGTTATCATGGTTTTTCCTGCGATAGGTCAAGCGGTGGATCAGCCAGGGATAGCCGTGGAAAGCGAAAATAACCGGCTTATTCACGGTAAACATAGCGTCAAAATCACTGTCTGAGAGGCCGTGCGGATGCTCTACGGGCTGCTGCAAAGCCATCAGGTCAACGATGTTTATCACCCGGATCTTGAGTTTAGGAAGATTCTGGCGCAAGATATCCACCGCTGCCAAAGTCTCCAAAGTCGGCACATCTCCGCAGCAAGCCATGACCACATCCGGCTCGCGGCCCTTATCATTACTGGCCCACTCCCAGATCCCCACCCCGCTAGTACAATGTTTGATCGCGGAGTTCATGTCCAGGTATTGCAAACCGGGATGTTTACCGGCGACAATAACATTGACGTAATTCCTGCTTTTCAAACAATGGTCCGCTACTGACAAAAGCGTGTTAGTATCCGGAGGAAGATAGACCCTGATGATCTCCGATTTTTTGTTCATTACATGGTCGATGAATCCCGGGTCCTGATGGGAGAAACCGTTGTGATCCTGGCGCCAGACATGCGAGGTCAAAAGATAATTAAGCGAAGCAACAGGCTTACGCCAAGGGATATGCCGGGTGGTCTTTAACCACTTAGCATGCTGGTTGAACATGGAATCGACAACATGAATAAAAGCTTCATAGCAGGAAAATAACCCGTGCCTTCCGGTCAACAAATACCCTTCCAGCCAGCCCTGGCAAAGATGCTCGCTGAGGATCTCCATGACCCGGCCGTCAGCAGCGAGACGGTCGTCATTTTTAAGCCGCTCGGCCATCCAGGCCCGGCCAGTCACTTCCAGGATAGCTTCCAGCCGATTAGAATTATTTTCATCGGGGCTAAACACCCTGAAGTTTTTCGTCTTCTGGTTAGCTTTCATAACATCCCTGAGGAACTGCCCCAGTACACGGGTTTGTTCCGCGCTGATTTTCCCGGGTTGCGTAACCTTAAGCGCGTAGTCTCGAAAATCAGGAAGAATTAAATTTTTAAGCAGTGCCCCGCCGTTAGCATGGGGATTAGCGCCCATCCGCGAGTTTCCATTAGGAGCAAGCTCAGAAAATTCTTTTTTTAACCGGCCGTTTGAATCAAACAATTCCTGCGGCTTGTAACTTTTCAGCCATCTCTCCAATATCTTAATATGCGCGGGTTTTTCAAAAAGCTCAGAAAGCGGAACCTGATGCGATCGCCACGAGCCCTCTGTCTTTTTACCGTCGACCTCTTTAGGCCCGGTCCAGCCCTTGGGGGTGATCAAAATGATCATCGGCCAAAGCGGCCGCTGCGGGATTTTTTGTTTTTTAGCCTTATCTTTTATACTTTTGATCTCAAGAATAATTTTATCCAGTGTCCGAGCCATAAGCTTATGCATAAGCTCAGGTTTATCCCCTTGGACAAAATACGGCTTGTACCCGAACCCGATAAACAAAGCTTCCAGCTCTTTTTTGGGCAGCCGGGCCAGGACCGTAGGGTTAGCGATCTTATAGCCATTTAAATGAAGGATCGGCAAAACCGCGCCGTCAGTTTTTGGATTAAGGAATTTATTGGAATGCCAGCTGGTTGCCAAAGCTCCGGTCTCGGCTTCACCGTCGCCCACTATACAAGCCACGATCAAATCCGGATTATCGAACGCCGCGCCAAAAGCATGGGCCAGCGAGTAACCAAGCTCTCCTCCCTCATGAATGGAACCGGGAATCTCCGGAGCCACATGGCTGGGTATCCCGCCGGGAAAAGAAAATTGTTTAAAAAGTTTTTTAATCCCGTCCTCATCCTGAGTTATCTCGGGGTGCATCTGGGTATAACTGCCCTCAAGATAAGAATTAGCGGCAATCGCCGGGCCGCCATGGCCCGGGCCGATAATATAAATCATATTCAAGTTGAATTTTTTGATCAAGCGGTTAAGATGAACATAAATAAAATTAAGTCCGGGAGTAGTCCCCCAGTGGCCGAGCAGCCGAGGCTTAATATTTTCTTTTGTCAGCGGTTTTTTAAGCAGCGGGTTTTCCAGAAGATAGATCTGGCCGACCGACAAATAATTCGCGGCTCTCCAGTAAGCATCGATCTTGCGCAGCTCATTAGAACTAAGCAGTTTATTTTTTGTTCTCATACAGAATCCTCCTTATCCGCTTTATCTTTGCTCAATGATCGCCTGCTGGTTTACTATTCATAGCGGTTTTTTATCAGGGTGCGATTGTTTCCATCTCTGGACAAATAAAAAAAACACTCCCGGCCCAAATGAAAATAACATGATCGCCAGCCCAAAAGCGATACCCCAGAAAGTTCCGAGCCCCGCGCAACAATAATTTTTTGACCTGGCCAGAATATGCGTTGGCACGGCAACCAGTAACTCAAGGATACTTCCTCGAAAAAGATAATGGCATATTTTTTCAATAAAATTTGCAGGAGATAGTTTTTTGCTCCAACGGTAAAATATCGCTGCCCAGAAAATCCAGGTCAAAACCAATATCCCCAGGGCGATCCCAAACCAACTATCACCATTAAAAAACTTTTCGCCTTGCGCGGCCTCGCTTATTGCCATTGATAAACCGCTGACCAATAAACCCATCATCAAAGCAGAAGCGGCCACCGGCAATACAATTATGCGTTTGGATATTGGCCGTTTTTCGTAAACTCTAACAGGTACGGCCAGCAGCGCTGCTTGAGCCAAAATAAACAGCGCTACCGCAGACCAATATGGCCAACTGGAAAACATCTTGTTTAAATCTTCCGAAGTATAGATACTCCCGGCCTTGATAAAATCCCAGAAAGCCGCCAACAATACCGGAGCGCTCAGAATAACGATTATCAAACCGTATAACGATGCTACAACCCAAGCCCATTTTTTCATTTGACCTCCCTGGGTATTACTAAAAACACCCCTGACTTTTCTAGGATTAAAGTTTATTATACCGCTCTAAAACAAAAACCCCAAGCCAAAATTGCGCTTGGGGTTTACAGCTTCCTCCTGGTAGAATACTATCCTTACTTGATTTTGATCACCGATACCGGTTTTTCGTTGATCCGCACCTTGAATGAAGTTTGCGAATTGCTGCACGCAGTTTGAGAATTATCGTCTACCTTCAAGATAACAGTATAAATCCCGCCTTTATTATATTGGTGTGTCGCTTTTACGCCCTGGGCACTTCCTCCGTCTCCAAACTCCCACTGATAAGTCAGGCTGTCACCATCAGCGTCCGATGAAGCTGTCCCGTCAAAAACAGATTCCGTGTCAATACAACAAACAAAATCTGCCTGGCCTACTGCTACCGGTGGAGTATTAACAAACACATTCAGGCCGCTGGTCGCAATGGAACACAAAGTCTGCCTGCCGTCATCGACCAAAAGCACTATGCGGTATTTGCCGGGTTTTTCGAAGCTATGCCGGACCTGCGCCCCCTTTGCGGTCGTGCCGTCACCAAAATCCCAGGTATAGGTAAGCTCGTCTTTATCGGCATCGCTTGAACCAGTTCCGTCAAAGAGAACTTCTTGCCCCAAACAAGCAAACTTGTCCGCTCCTGCTACGGCCACAGGCGGCATATTCACGCTTACGGCCTGAGTTGTTCTGGCAGTATCGCAGGTAAGCCCGGAGCTATCTTTTACGGTAAGAATAACTTTATATTGGCCGCCTTTTTCGAAAACATGGGTGACCACCGGCTCGGTACTTGTAGTCGAATCACCGAAATCCCAGAAAAAAGATAACTTATCATTGTCAGGGTCATAGGAGCCTGTGCCGTCAAAGGTGAATTTATTACACTGCGAGCTGATTGTCTTCATCGGCTGGGCAATAACCGGAAACGCCGCCTTTAACTCTTTCTTGCGGGTTGAAACAGAAGCGATTTTAACTGCCTTGGCTTTTACAGGAATGCTGACAGCCGCGGTTACGGGTAGAGCCTTAGGCGATATTTGCGAATAATAAATGGGCAGCACATGGCCCTGCCGGTCTTTGACCCGAATAGAAGCATTGCCGTATTGCTGTGTTTTCTTGGTGATAATATACTCCAGACGGCGGGGCTCGTCAGAAGCGCTGATCTGAACTGTCGTCTGCGCCCAAACCCCGGATCCGGAATTATAGATCGGGTAGTTTTTTTGAGTCAACGGATCATACAACCTTACCTCACCGCCATCAGGGTCCAAGTCATAATTCTCAACGATAATTTCGCTTTCCCTGGCAGGTATTTCAGGATAAAAACACATCTCGTCATTTTTATTAGACGCTAGACGCAAAGAAATTTTTTTCGAAGAAGCTTCAACATCTTCCGGATAAACCCGGACTCTAAACAAATTCAGATCATCACTTTTCAATATTAAAGTCTTAACCGGACTGGCCACAAGTTCAAACCGGTAAAATCCGTTAATCTTTTTACCCATTTCCTTAGGATAAGGCCCAAACCGGTAATAAGCCCGATCATAATCCAAAGATTCGCTGAACCTTTTTTTTGCTAATAAACCGTCTTCTTTTCCATAGACAGCAAACTGGAAGATGGTCTCCCAATTTTCATTTCCGAAGTCTTTCTGGTCCAGTTTACCACCTGTATCAGGATCAAAAACATCGATAATGAGTTCGGATGTCTGGTTTTCCGGGACATCAAAATAAATAACCTGGCCGGGATCTGCCTTATCAGTACCGTCGAAGCGGCTCCCCCGGAGCCCAAAAATACAAAAATACTGGTCAGTGGAATTATTTATCGGAAGATCGTAGGCAAAAACCGGATCAAAAATGAACCCGATCCCAAAAACTAAAGCCAAAATGTAAAATAGCATATTCATTGCCCCTCCTATTAACTGATAATACCGGTTAAAAAGTAGCTGCAAAAACATAGAAGATCTTACTTTTTTCCAAGCGGGGTTCGCCTTTAAACTTAAAAACCTTAACGCTAAATTTGTTTTTAACTAACTTCTCGATCTCCTTGTATTTATAATATGGCGACCATACATCAAAGCCGAATGCCTCTTCCCATTCTTGGCGTACTATCACTTTTTCATCAACCTTGGGTTTATTATAGAACAGCTTGAATACTTCGCGGTTTGAGCCGGCATTTGCCGATTCTTTGATTTCAGTTGGGCCTGGTTTAGTTAAAATTGAACCGGATACCCGATAAAACAAAGAAGCGTAATAAACCTCCAGCTGATTTTGTTTCAACTGGCTAAGATTATTTTCCAATTTTGGAAAATTCATTTGCAAAAAACTGCTTGTTTTTAATATTAGGCTCTGCGAATCATAGACCTGTATAACCACATTCTGGGCCCAAATAGAGACCGCTGTGCATAAAATAAATAAGATTAAAACGGCTAAAAGGAGGACCCTGCGTATTAAGACTTCAGTCGGGTTATTTTTTATTAGCAATATTTGGATAATAGTCATTTTTGTAACTCCTTTATTAAACTATACCACAAATACTCCCTACTTTCAATATAATATTGATATTTATTCAAATTGTGTTTTACACCTCTAAACAAAAACCCCAAGCCAAAATTGCGCTTAGGGTTAATTATTAATTTAAAGTCCGCCAGCGGTAAAGTCTATAACCAGCCTTTTTCTTGCCAATAAAGATACTCTTCTTTCCAATCTCGCTTGTGCGCCTGGATTACTCTCTTAAAATGCTGTTTGCCTTTTTCAATACGCTTTAACTGTCCAGGATAGCAACGTATTTTCTGAATATCCGAAACCAGCTTTTTGCCAAGTTTTATGGCCTCAAAGATATTTTCCTTAATCTTATCCTGGCGGGAATAAATTCCGCCTGAGAATTGCCCGCCGCAGAGAATCGAGTAATACTTCAAATAGCGCAAAACCGGGATATCGTAGCCGCTTCCCGAAGTCACTACTGCCGCAATGTATTTACCCAAAAACCTTTTGCAGTGAATAAAGTGGCTGTAACGGTCAAAAAGAGTCTTCAAAGAGCCAGTCACCTGATTAATATAATTAGGAGTTGCAAAAATAATCCCGTCTGCCCGCAATAGCTTTTTAGCCAAAGCCATGATCCGATCTTTTATCGGGCAGCACAAAATCTTTTTGTGACAAAACTCGCAATGGCGGCAAAACTCAACCCTAAAATCGCGCAGATGCACTATTTCAGTCTGCGCGCCTTTTTCTTTACAACCGAGCAAAACATTTTTTGCCAGCGCTAATGTCCGGCTGTCTTTTTTACGCGGGCTGGCGGAAATCAGGATTATCTTCATTTTATTGCCAGAAAGTGATTAAAAATTATCGATTTAGGACAATACCTGCTGCGATCCAGCCAGGCCCTTAATCTATTTTTACGGTGGTCTAACGGAAATTTTTAGCTGATAGGTTGGCTGGGTTTTACTGAATTAGGCTTGGTTTCTTCTGTCTTTTCGATCTTCTTGATTGGAATATCCGTAATAATCGCTTTAAATTGATGGATCTCTCCGCATTTACAAATAGATTCGAACTTAGGAACCATCAGTTCCTGGCCGAGGAACTTTACCCTGGTCCGGCCTCCGCATTTCTCGCAATAAAAAGTGAAAAATCCTCCAGACAAACCTCCGATAACCTTATTGACATTCTTACCTGTTTTGAATGTCTGTTCGATCACTGAACCCTCCACTTTTTATTTTCTCAATTTTTAGAACTTAGGTTTATTTTATACCCGCCCCCCTAAAAGTCAACTATTTAATTCGCTTTTCATTGGCCAGGAAGCTTATTTCGGATCAGAATCTAACTAAAAAAGCGGCAACCTGTTTTACAGATTGCCGCTTTCTTCGCTCTGAAAAAATTTTACTTATTCCGGTGGTATTGCCCCTGTCCTTTGCCCTGGCCAATTCCTTGTCCGTGATCTCTGACCCCCTGGTTGTCTTGGCCATGGAATTTCTTCCTGTCAGGACTTGCGCCTGGACCGCCCTTAGGACCCGGCTTGTTCTCCCAGTTAGTGCCTTCACCGCCCTTGGGCCCCGGAGGATTGTTATCCTTGTCGAATTTCCGCTTGCGCTCTTTTAATCTTTCGCGCTCGACATTATCAACTGTGCCGTCTTGATTGGCATCCGGCTTTTGCTGCCTGGCCTCTTTTAAACCCTGTTGATCCTCCTGTTTCTGCTGGACATTTTCCTGATGCATAGCTTTAAGCTGCTCTCTTAATGATCGCGCGGCCTCTTTATCCCCTGATTGCTCGGCCTGGCGGATCTGATCACGCAAATCCTTTTCTTCCTGACGGCCGGCCTGGCTATTGCTTTTGATGCTGTCTTCTTCCTGCGCGAAAACATATACCGCGAACCAGCCCAGCATTACCAGGCTTAAAATACTAAGCGCCCCTATAACTTTTCTGCTTGCCTTCATTTCCCCTCCTTTTTGCTGTTTCTTTTATTATTTGAAGATCCCGCGCAAGAGGCTGCCAACCGCCTCTTCAGCTGAGGATCTATCGCTTGAGCCCTGCCCGGAAGTAACGTTCTGCTCCACTGTGGCGCCGGAGCCTGAAGGATCTTTGGAGCCGACAGCTTTTTCCAGCGCCTTAAAAAGCTGCTGTTTAACCTGATTCTGAATCAATTTCTCGGCAATATACTTGGAGTCAACGTCTACTTTAAAAACTGCAGCTTTTCCCGAGATCTTCAAAGGAATTAAAATCTGTTGTTTTTCATTTAAAAGATACTGCAGTTGTGAAACTTGCCCAACCATACTCGAGGAAAGTTCCTGCGGGATCAAAAACGAGCCCTCAAACGAATACGTCCCGGAAAAACTGGCTTTGCCGCTTCCTTGGAACAAAAATTCCTCTGCCCCTAAAGACAAGCCGCTGACAACCAATTGGCCGTTCTCGATAACTACAGGCAGGTCGATATCCGATAAAACCGTGTCCTTCTGGGCCAGCTTTTGCTTATATTTATCCGGCAAGCCGGATTCGATCTTCTCAGCTAATCCCGGGATCAGAGAAATCTTATCCAGGACTGTACGCAGGACATTAAGATCTTTAAGTTTAACCTTAATTACCGCAATATCGGCATTACCGGATAAACTCGTTTTCAAAGCTTCCGGAGAGAATCCCGCCCCTTTGATCTTTATTTTTCCGGAAACAATCCCTTCCACTTTTACCGGTGATTTATCCTGAGCGATGAGCTCTTGCAGTTTTAAATCCTTGATCTCTCCTTCGAAGCGGTAATCCTGTTTAACTAAATAATCTTCCAAGCCGCCTGTAGCAGTGATCAAACCCTCATTTATCTTAGCCGAGGCTTTTTCAAGCGCAATATTCTTTTCGCTGATCTTCACATCCGCGGCCACGTTCTGGATCAAGGAAGCTAATTCTTTGAATTGCAGGCTGGTATTGGTCAATGCCGCGCTAGCGGCCATACTGGCCAAGCCATCAGGCCCGGCAGTCAATTTATCCAGATTGAAATTCAAACTGCCCTTAAAGCTGCTTGGCAAAATCGCGCCTTTAGCCATAGGAAACGCGACCGGGATCTTGGCCATCAGAATTTCCGCCAGCTCAGATATCCCTTTAAGTTCAGAGATAGTCACTTGATTTGTCTTAAGATCAAACTGAGCTTTGCCTTCTATAGAGATATTTTTCTTATCGCTTAAAACCGCGGCTGAGGCTGTAAAAGGAAACGCCTGGGTCAAAGAAACTTTGCTTACCGTAGAATTAACTTCCTTGACTTCAAGGCGCATGGGCGGCTCAAAAGAATAATCGATATAATTCACAGTGCCGTTCAAATTCTTGATCGTGGAGATCATGATAGCGGGCAAAACCATAGCTGCGGTTGCCGGGGAAGACTTAACCAGATCCTTGCCGGCTTGCGCGGGTTTGGCAATGGTCTGGGCATTAATACTGCCGTCTTTCTTGCGGATGATAGTTATTTGGGGAGAATTAATGATGATACTCGAAATTTCGACTTTCTTGCGAAGAAGATAGCCGAGGGCATCAACGCCTGCGGAAATTTCCTTAACCGACAAGAAATTACCTTTACCGAACTCCGGGTCTTCGGCAATGGAAAGATCACGGATCTTCAGGCTGATCCCTTGAGTCAGGGAAATCCCCAGGTCAGCACCGGAAAAATCCACCTTACGAGCCAAAGCTTTGCCGGCCTCGGACACGATCTGCGGCTTGTAGCGGTTAACGTCAAAAGTCTTAATAAAAATCACCGCGGCCACAGCCAAAACTAAGATTAAAGCAGCGATTGCAATAAGAGCGATTCTGATAATTTTCATTAACAGCCTTTCCAAGAAAAAACTTACTTACGGCTCTTGAGAATATCCCGGATCTCAGCCAGGAGCGTCTGTTCCGCAGAAGGCTTAGGAGGTTCCGGGGCAGGAGCCGCAGCCTCTTTCTTCTTCAAATTGCTCATCAGCTTAACCATCATAAAGATCGAGAAAGCAACTATAATGAAATCAATAACAGTATTAATAAACACCCCGTACCTGATGGTTACTGCCTGGACCTCGCCGGCGGCAGGCTTAAGAATGAACATCAAATTCTTGAAATCCACTCCGCCTAAGATCATTCCTATCGGCGGCATAAGCAGATCGGAAACCAAGGAAGACACGATCTTGCCAAAAGCGGCCCCGATAATAATGCCCACCGCCATATCTACGACATTGCCGCGCATGGCGAACTCTTTAAAATCTTTTATTATCGACATGGCTTCCTCCCTTATTTTACTTTCCACTCCCCGCTTAAAGACTCGATCGGAGTTCCCGAAGGAGCTTGAGCAGAGAGCTTTTCAGCGTAGACTTTTTGGATCTGTTCCAGAGCCTGGTTGTATTTCTGGGAAAGAGAACGATAAATTAGCAGCCGGTCAGCGTTTTCTTCCTGAACCAGGCTTTTAACCGAGCTGTCAGCTTGCCCGGAATTCCTGATCTCGACCAGGCCGGCATTATTCTCTCCCACCACAGCTTTAGCTTCCCAGGAATCCAAAGTAGCGCGCCGGTTTTTGCGCCGCAAAGCCGTTTGTTCGATTTCCGGGCTTAAATCATCCTGGGCATAAACATTAGCCTCAAGCAAATTCAGCCAACTTTGGCCGCCCGGTTTCTTTTCACTTTTAATTTTATCTCCGGATACGATATTTTCTATGGAATCAATATCTTTTTGCACATGCTGATAAATATCCAAACGCATAGCGATATCCACCTTGATCGGCTCTTTGGACCCTCCGACATTTACCCTCGCGCAACCCAAACCGATCGCTAGCGCGATCATCGCAAAAATCAGGGTCTTCTTCATTCTGTCCTCCTGGGATTAAAATCGTGAAAAGTGAGGTTTAAACTGCGCTTACCCGCGCTGCCGTCTAAATCGATCAAAAAAACAATATTATTATTCTCAAGGGCTATAACGGCCTTACCGGTATTATAGCGATAATTTTTAAAACTTTCCACAATTAAATCTAAAGTCTGGCCAGAACTGCGGGCCAAGTTTTGAAGAAAACGGGTGTCTTTGATAGTTAAGCTCCCTCCTTCTTTGCTGGAGGCCAGGTTACCATCCAGAACCCGGACAAACTGATTTTCTCCCTGTAATTTCATAAAGCCGCTCACTTGACCGGTAATTTCGGCCTTTTCATCAAAAGCAAAATCTTTCATGAAAATATCCAGATCAAGGTTAGTAAAATTCAGATCCGCTTGATACCCCAAAGGCGCTTTGAGGCTGATAAAACTATTCCCCTTAAGAATTCCTCCTAAAAGCCGGCCGGATAACGAATCAATTCGCAAATAATCGTCTTTAAGGCTGGCTTTGGCCTTAATATCCATAACCCTTAACTTTTCATACTTGAACTCAGCGCATCCGATCACTCCATTATCGCTGCCTCGGGCAACTTTTAAGTATCCGTTGTTTATCCGGGCATTATTGACCTCTAAAGAGTCCAGGCTGATGTCGCAAGATTCGATTATTCCCGAAAGATCCCCCCTGTAAGCTTTAAAAATTGAAAGCAGGCTGAAACCAAATGAAAGATATTTTATTCTAACGTCATAAACAGGCGCCTTATTTATTTTAATATCCGAGAATGAAAGCTTGCCCAGGGGATTAAAGCGGCATTGGGAAATTTCTAAGGCGCTGCCAGGCAACCTGATTTTGAGCTCTCTGCGAACTAAAAATAGAATAAGCGGATTTATTGATATTGCCAGTATTGAAAGGGTTACAAAAATAATGGCCGGAACGCGATTAAAATGTTTCATCTGAAAATAATCACAAAATTAAAGTTTTCGGAATTTTTATTTACGGAGATCAACCAGGATTGAATCTCCTTCAACTTGCGTAGGATAAGTTTTGATATCCGTTAGGGATAGCTTGAGACTTTCTCTTAAATAATCCTGAGGCACAGGTCCGCTTAAAACTTCTCCAGTAGTAATATCAAACTGGGCAAAATGCAGCGGGCAGGTCAAAATATAGCCCTCGAGGGTTCCCTTATCCAACGAGGCATGCATATGGCTGCAATGATTATCCAGGGCGAAAAAACTGCCCTCATAATTGCAAATAACAATTTCCTTTTCTTCGATTTTAACAGCTTTCATACCGCCGAAGGCGATATCCTTGATTTTCACCGCAGAAACAAACATATTAACCTCTCTTAACCTTATTTTCAGGGAGCTGTTTAAGTTTATCCGGGTCAACCACGTCTTTATGCACGAATAATCCGCACCAACAGCGCTTCATAGCATCAAAATGTTCGCGGTGAAAAGGAATGCAGGGGCAGACGATCTTCATGTTCTCCCGGCGGTCTTGAGTAACGGCCTTGCAGGGGCAATAAGGAATACCGTGCATCCGCTCGAGCTTAACTTCCTGCTCCAAACAAAACTCCACCAGCTCCTCGTCGGGGCTGAATTTATAACCCAGCGGATCCACTACTTTCTGAAATAAAAATCTTAAGGCTTTTTTACGGGCCTGAGAGCTCATTAAACAACTCCTAAGAGTTCGGCAAATCTTTCCGGATCAAAACCCTCCACCGCATCTTCTCCGATGATCACAAAAGGAAAAGAATTGCCCCCACCGTACTTCTGCATCTCGGCAAGGATCTTTTCCTGTTCTTTGGGGCTAACCTGGTCATAGTCCACACATTCAACCGGGATCTTTTGCTCTTTGAAGAATTTTTTGGTTTTCAGACACCAAGGGCAGGTACTTAAGGTGTAAAGTTTTACGTTTTTCATCCAGCCTCCTTATAGTTTTACCCAGATCTGGCCATCGCTGATCTTCCACTCATAGGGCAAGATCCTGATTTCCGGGGCTTCGAGCAGCTCTCCCGTGCGGATATCAAACCGCCAGTCATGGCAGGAACATTTAAGAATATATCCCTCCAGCTTGCCTGCGCTCAACGGGCAAGCCATGTGCGGGCATTTATTGGACAAAGCATAGATCTCGTTCCCGGACTTGCGGATCAAAAACAATGCAAGGCCTTTAGGGAATATCGCTTTTATGCTTTCTTCTTTTAATTTCTTTTCCTCAATAACGGGTATCCAGATATTCTCAGCCATAGAAATAATTATACCATTAAAATTTAGTTAAAAATCCTTTTTTTGCTCGGGGTTTGGGAGAACACCCTTTGATTACCCCTAAAAAAAATTTGTTGAATTATTCTATTTTTCAAGTATACTGAATAAAATTAACCAATTTATATAGAGGTGACTATGGAAACTAAAAAACAGATCCTTATAGTGGATGACGAACAAGATTTTCTGGATATGTTCCGCTTTATTTTGGAAAATGCCGGTTACGGTATTACCACCGCGAACTCTCCCGAAGAAGGGCTGGAAAAAGCCAAAAAAAACCCTGACCTGATCTTGCTGGATCTAAAGATGCCCCGGATAACCGGCCATGAAGTCTGCAGATCTCTTAAAGAAAACACCAACACCATGAATATCCCGATTGTCATTTTGACTTGCGAAACAGGGATCTTGGATAAAGTCCAGGCTTTTAATCTGGGAGCTTTGGATTTCATCAACAAAGGCAATCCGGTTGAAGAGATCCTGGCCAGGGTTAAGTCTATACTTAAAAGATCAACGGTAATTTTAGGTAACCTTTCCGAAAAGGATAGAAACGAAAAGATCATGCAATTGACAAAGATTATCGCAGAAAAAAATATCCGCACCGTATTTCAGCCCATCGTCACTCTGGCCAGCCGTCAGCCGATAGGATATGAAGCGCTGTCCCGCGGCCCCAAAGGGACATTTTTTGAGAATCCGCTTAATCTTTTCGCTCTCGCCTCCGAAGAAAATATGTCTTATCAGTTAGATACGCTCTGCCTGGACCTGGCGGTCCAAAGAGCTAATAAATATATCAAGCAGGAGCTTCTTTTTCTCAATGTCGACCCTAATGTCATCAACAGCGAATATTTGCAAAAACTGGAATTTCTCAAAGGAACCACCGTCCCCTCTTCCCAGATATGCATTGAGATCACTGAAAGGACTTTTGTCACAAATTTCGCTAAATTAGCCGCCAATCTGAACAATCTTAAACCCATGGGTGTAATGATCGTCATAGACGATTTGGGGGAAGGATATTCCAGTTTAAGGGCGATCGTGGAACTTAAGCCTAACTTCATTAAAGCTGACATCAGCCTGATCAGGAACATCAATACCGACTTGATAAAACAAAGCCTGATGAAGGTCATCTCCGAACTTGCCCAGAAGATCAATGCCACCCTTATTGCTGAAGGAGTAGAAACCGAAGAAGAATTTAAGGCTCTGGTCTCCTTAGGCGTCCAGTTCGGGCAAGGGTTTTTGTTCGCCAGGCCCGCTGAATTCGTTTAATCAGCTAGTCTTTCTCCAGCCCCGGAGGGACTTTTTTCCATTGATAACCCCGGGAAGCTTCTGCAAAACCCAGATCAAAAAGCTCGCGCATTTCAACCGGATCAAAAAACTCTTTTCCTTTCGGCTTATGGGTTGGGCTGATATAGGCAAGATTAAAATCGCCCTTGCCAAGTCTAGTAAAAGTATACAATTGATAAAGGTCGCCGGTAGTCTGAGCGTTGGTCATGGTATCAATAGCCCGTTCGGCGATCAAAGATAGCTTGTCCGGGACTTCTTTCCAGATAGAATCCGTATAACCGTTCCTGATAACATAGATGCTGTATTTTATTTTAGAAGCATCTATGCCCTTTTTAGTAATCGCCTTTTCAATACCCCGTAAAACATCATAAAGGAAAAATACCTGCTTAATTGTCCCCCCATCGACGTGCATCTCGTCGTAAATATCTTCTCCGATCTCGACATCAAAATACACCGGAGCAAGCACGGCGGGAATAGTCGTGGAAGCCAAGATGATTTTACGGAACAATTTTAAAGCGTTGTCGTCTCCGATATTAGCGATCTTGCCCATATCCCAGATAACCAGCCGTTGAGCGTCCAAATCGGTGGTCCCCACATAAAACCTGCGCCCTTTTTTGTATTCCGCGGCGACATCCTTCAATAATTCTTGGTTAAAATATCCGGCTAAAAGCCGGCGCAAAGGCAGATTATTGGCAAAAGAATTGCTAAAAAGCACCCTCAATAAGCCTTTATTTTTCCAGACATCTTTAGTCGAATGTTTAGTGTAAAACTCCTTCAATTTCTGGTCATACTTGCTTCCTAAAAACGCGTAAGTCCCGATTATCGCCCCCGTACTAATCCCGGTAACGATCTTAAAATCCGGACGAGTCCCGGCCTTGGACCAGCCGCAAAGTAAACCTGCGCCATAAGCGCCTTTGGCCGCCCCTCCGGAAATTGCAAGCGCCGAATAACTCTTATCGGCTTTAAAATCAGAAAAAAATGATCTCCCTAATTCCTCCTGCTCGAGCAATTTAATGAGGTCATTTATAAAAATATCACTGGGCTGGTCGCTAAAAGCCCTGACATCAGCCATGCCCAAAACCTGCGCCCTGCTTACCAGGCCTTCCGGAACCGGGTGGCGGATCCTGGCGCAGCCCAAAAAAATTATTACGACCAAAAAAAATCCAAAAATACGCTTTGTCATTTTTATAAATAATTTTAATCCGCTAGTTAGGCTTGTTCTTTTTTCCTATGGAAGATCAAACCAATCACCTTTTTTGCGAACTTGATCACCTTGATCAGCAGCCAGACCGTCAAAGCGATCAAAATGAGGATAACGAAAGTAGCAATGACCGGATGCTTGACAATCATATAAAGAACAAACATGGAAAGGCCGTCTTCGGTCGTGCTGACAACGGCGTTGCTGACCGGCTCAGGAGAAGCGTTGATCGCCAGCCTCGCGCTGGCTTTAGTAAGCTGAGTTCCTCCGGATAGAGTTCCGCAGAGCATGGCTAAAGGGATCTGGGCTACCGGACCCAAGTTGGAAGCTGCCATATACCCTAACACTCCGGTGCCGATAGGCTTAATAAAAACATGAAAACTGTCCCAGATAGTATCAATATACTTTATCTTATCCGCTAAAAACTCTACACCGTACAAAAGCCCAGCAGGAGCAAATATCAAAGGATTGGATATCGCTTTCAGATCGCCAGGCAGCGTGACCCAACCCATTTTGCCGGCAAAACCCAAAACCGCGATAGTCAGGTAAAATCGCACCCCTGAGGTCCATGAACCACCCAAGAGCAATGAAAGAGAACTTAAAGCCTCCATGGTATCTCCTTTCTTTGGATGCTTCCCTAAATTTAAACAGCCTCCATTGTTGAAGGCGGCTTGGCAGTGATGTTATAGGTTACACTCACCACTCCGGGGACTTCAGTTACTATGCGACCGGCCAGCTTTTCCAGCTTTTCATAAGGCAACTTTGTAGGCGCGGCGTTTCTGGCATCAACACTATCCCAGCTCCTGATCTCAATTTGCAGGCCAAAATCTCTTTTACCAGCACGGATTCCAGTGACCCTGTCCTGATGCAGAATAGCCATATATTGAAAAGCGCTGCTTTGCGCTAATTCTTCTTCTACAATAGTAGTGGCGGTCCTGACAATATTTATTTTATCCGGCGTAACTTCTCCGATCACCCGCGCGGCTAAAGCCGGGCCGGGAAAAGGCATGCGTTTAAATATCGATTGAGGCAAACCCGAGGCCTCGGCTACTTTTCTCACTCCGTCCTTACGCAGCTGCACTAGCGGTTCGATGATCTTATATCCGAATGCCTCCTGAGGATCGATGCCTATCTGCTCAAAAACGTTATGCTGCCTTTTTATCCCGGCAACAGTCTCATCAATATCGGTCAAAATAGTGCCCTGCAAAAGATATTTAGCCTGGCTTTCCCTCACCAGCTGGGCAAATACATCCTTATAAAAAGTCTGGGTGATAGCCTCTCTTTTTTCTTCGGGATCAGTGATGCCTTTGAGCGCTTTAAAAAATTTATCCTGGGCATCGATTATCTCTACCTTAACCCCTAATTTTCGAAATATCGAAACGATCTGTTCGGGTTCGCCTTTGCGCATCAGGCCGTTATTGATAAAATAAGTCTTCAACCGTTCGCCTAAAGCCTTATGGCCTACCATGGTTACTACGGAAGAATCAACCCCGCCGGAAAGAGCATTGATCGCCCAACCTTTACCTACTATCACTGATATTTCAGCGGCTTTTTCCTGAATAAACTTTGCGCCATCCAATTCACTGGCCTTTAATTCCACGATCTTAGTCATTTTTCCTCTCCTTTTTTGAGTGCTCCGGGGATTCTTCAATTATATCCCTAATATAGCCCAAACGAAAGAAATAAATGAGTATTTCTGCTGATAGTTCCCTTTTATGTTGCAACATGTTATAATATTCATATTTCTTTGCCTAAAAACACTTACTATTTCTTAAAGCTATAATGCTGGATAAAAGATATTTTATCTTAAGCTATATCGATCCCGGGACAGAGTATACGATCTTTAGTATCGGCGGATGGATAATCGCTTTTGCGCTGGGTTTGCTGCTTATTTTTCTAGGTTTATTAAAGTCTGCTTTTCGATTTGCAAGAAAGCATAAAAGAAAAATATTAACCATATCCTTAATATTAATAGCTGTTTCTGGATTAATAATAACGGGGGTGATTATGTTCGGGCAAAAGAATAAATTCGCTAAAAAGATTGTTGTTTTAGGGTTTGACGGCCTCAGCCCTGACTTGCTGGAGCCTATGCTCAAAGAAGGAAAACTGCCGAACTTCAGCCAACTGGCAAACCGCGGTTCTTACAGCCGCCTTCAAACAACAAATCCCGCACAATCTCCGGTGGCCTGGGCGGCATTTGCTACCGGCCAGAACCCCGGTAAAAATGGCGTTTTTGATTTCATTGTCAGAGACCCTAAAGACTATAAATTATCCCTCTCTCTCTCCGATATAAGCCGTGGCAAACCAAAACGAGTAATAAAAACCAAATGCTTCTGGCAGTACGCCTCAGATGCCAAAATACCCGTTGTTGTAATTAACTGCCCTGTGACTTTTCCGCCAGATAAAATATTTGGAAAGATGCTTTCCGGAATGGGGGTGCCCGATATTACAGGGACAGAAGGGACTTTTTCTTTTTATACCTCGGAAAACATAAGCGATGAAAAAGAGCCAGGAGGGAAAATTTTCCATATAAACAAAGCTCCGGTTGTGCTTATAAACATTATAGGGCCGATGGTCCAGGGCATTGAAAAAAAAGCTAAAAATGTTAAAGTTCCAGTTAAAGTTGTTTTAGGGGAAGATGCGCGGCACGTCAATTTGGAATATCAAAACAAAAAGCTAAAGCTTAACGAAGAAGAATGGAGCAGTTGGCAAGAGGTGGTTTTCGACTGCGGTTTTTTTAAAAAGGTCAAAGGCATATTCAAATTCTATCTTGTGGAGGCCTCCCCTGAGCTGAAAATTTATATAAGTCCGATTAATATCGACCCCCGGGAGCCATTTCTACAAATATCTTACCCTAAAGGATATAGCAAAGAATTGTCCGATAAGATCGGCCTCTACCACACCCAGGGCATTCCACTGGACACCTGGGCGATAAACGAAAACAGGCTTACGGAAGAAGCATTGCTGGATCAAGCTGATGAAATATTAAAAGAAAAAAAAGCGATATTTGACTTTGAATTGGCCCGTTTCAAAAAAGGCATCTTTTTTTGTTATTTTGGCATTACCGATACCATCCAGCATATGTTTTGGAGATATAAAGCAGGTGAGCCAGGAAAACACAAAGAAATAATAAGCGGCTGGTATAAAAAAATGGATGAAATTTTAGGCAAGGCGCTGAAAGAGCTTAATGGAAATGATACACTTATTGTTTTATCTGACCATGGTTTCGATACATTTAGAAAAGCTATACATATCAATAGCTGGCTAAGAAAAAACGGTTATTTAGAACTAAAAAATGCCGTTTCTGTCTCGGGTAAGGAACTACTAAAAGACATTGACTGGACAAGAACGAAAGCTTATGCCCTAGGCTTTGGGGCCATATACATAAATCAAAAAGGCCGGGAACGAAACGGCATCGTTGCCGATGGCGCGGAAAAAGAAAATTTGAAGGAAGAAATTTCCCAAAAATTAAAACAATGGTATGATCAAAGCGGGCAATCTTATATAATCCATAATGTTTATAAACAACAGGAAATCTTTAAGGGGAGATTTACAAAAGATGCCCCGGATCTCTACCTCGGATTCAATGCCGGCTATCGCGCTTCCTGGCAGACCGCCCTGGGAGGAGTTTCTAAAGAACTGATCGAAGATAACTTAAAGAAATGGTCGGGGGATCATCTTTTTGACCCTCAATTGATCCCCGGGGTAATCTTGACAAATAGCCAGATCAAAAAAGACAACCCTTCAATTTATGATATTGCCCCTACAATATTAAACATTATTGGTTTTAAAAAAGAGGAATTAAAAAGATGCGATCTGGATGGGAATGTTTTGTTTTATTGAAGATAACCCAGTGATCTTAAAGCTTCTTTAGTCCGCTCATCAATCAGCACAGACCTATTATCCTTTTTAAGTGGGAATTTTTCTTTTAGAGCCCGCAACTTATCTCTTAGTTTTAATAAAACGCCCTTCTCCTCATTCTCATTGATCAGATTTTTTGTTTCTTTAGGGTCCAAGCCGATATTATAGATCTCCTCTGCGAATAAATAATTATAATTATTTGAAGGACGGACGGAAAATGCTCTCTCATCGGCCTTAGAATGCTTTTCATATAAGTAATACTTAAACCCGCCTTCGATCAAAACTCCCCTGTCATGGCTTGCGCCGCTGTATACAAATGGCGAATCGTGATTTTCTTTTTTTATTACGGGCATTAAACTCTTGCCCTGAAACTGATCGCATTCCTTTTCGTTCATGTTTAAAACGTCTAAAATAGTGGGGACAATATCAATCAACCCGACATATGATCCTATTTTTACTCTTTTAAATAAGCCCGAAGGCAGAGCGATGATCAAAGGAACGTGAATTTGCTCCATATATAAAGTCCTGCCATGTTTTTCCCCGCCTTCGTCTCCCGGATGATAATCAAAAAACTCTTCGCCATGATCAGCCGTAATTATGACTACGGAGTTACTGAGGTTGACATTGTAATTCTCCAGCATCTTTAAGGTCTTTTCGATATAATCATCCGTATATCTTATCTCTCCGTCATACTGCGAAATGTTGAAAGCTGATCTCTTATCTCCGACGGGAGGAAAAAGCTTATCATAAGGCGGCGGGGGCACGTATGGCATATGCACATCTATATAATGAAGATAAAGAAAAAGCGGCCGGATTTTATTCTTCTTCAGATACTGCTCTGTTTTCTCGTAAATCTTTTTAGCTGTTTCTTTAACCTTCCGGGATCGAAGATCAAAGATGGGATGTTCCTTATCATCGTCGTAAAGATCAAAGCCTTGCCCGAAATTAAATTTCGCTTTCAGGTGATTGTTGAATACAAATGCGGCAGTATTGTAATTTGCGTTCCTGAGAATTTCTGCTATGGTTAAAAATTTCGAGTCCAATATATCCATTTTTGGAGAGTCATAAAGCACCCCGTGAGTAGCGGGATACGTTGAGGTAAAGTAAGACGGGGTTGATGCCATGGTATACGACTCTTGGCTGAATGCATTTTTAAATGAAATATTTTCGCTGGCAAATTTATCAATAAACGGGCTGGTGTCTTTTTCATATCCGAAACAACCAAGATGATCCGTTCTAAGGGCATCTATGACAATCCATATAATATTCGGGCTTTTAGGCGGGTTAAAAGCCCTGTCAATAAAAATACCGGAGTTTAAAACCGCGATACATGGCATTACCAAGACTAAAGCGGCCATGGCAATATATTTTCCTAAAATCCCGATCTTGAATTTACCAAACACTCCTACTAAAAACCGACTTACTGGCTTAAGCCTCATTAACGCAACAACAATTAAACTAAATAGTATTGCCCCGGAGAATGAAAAGAACACCCATTTATTTATATTATCCTGCAGGCATAGAAGTATTAACCTGAACATCCCCTGTTTAACATATCCGCTGTCCGTTATAGAATAAATAGCTCTGGCTAAACCGATAAAAAAACCGATAACTATTCCCAAATAGGCCGTTTTAGAAATATATCTGTGCTTCATGGCATTTTTTCAGTAATTATACCTGCCCCCTGGACTTCCTGGCCATTTTCGATCGTAAATCTGCCCAACGCTTCTATAAATGTGAAATCTTCTACGACAACAGGAACGTCTGTTTTAAATACCACTGATCCCGCCTCATTAAAACGCAGTTCTTTCGGATCTTTGTCAATTATATCAAGAGTCACGGAATTGATCTTTTTTTCTATACTCTCACCAATACACCCCACTTCCTGAGTAGCGCACCTCAAAATCATTTTTTTGTTTAATAGGAACGGCTGATCTGACATCCAGAACACATTGCCTTTAAAAGACTTGCTGGGCATGGGAGCACAATTCTGCGCTACTATAACATCTCCCCTTTTTACCCCTGAACTGTTATCTAAAACTAAACCTATGTTTTCCCCTGTGTAAGCAGCTTTTTTACCGCAAGATCCAAAAACATTTATTGAACTGATTTTTGTCTTCTTATTTTGAGGTAAAACAACTACCTGCTGGCCTTTCTTAAGCAGCCCTGATTCCAGCCTGCCCACTATCATCTTTGCGCAATCCTTGTCGTAAAGATCTTGCACAGGAAACCTAAGCGGCATATTCTTAACTCGAGGATTTAACTTAAGCCCATCAAGACAAGAAATCAAACTCGGCCCGGGATACCACTTGATCTTTTTATCTTTTTTATAAATATTGACTCCCTCCTTGGCAGAAATGGGAATAATAGCTACAGGAAAAATATTTACCCGGCTTAAAAAAGCCGCTATTTCGCTTTTAAGCGCATTAAACTTAACCTCATCATAATTTACCAAATCAATTTTGTTCAGCGCCACTATAACTTTTTTTATGCCGAGCATGCTGATAAGATAGGCGTGCCGCTTTGTCTGCTCCATCATGCCTTCATTTATATCGATTATTAAAATAGCGGCCTGAGCACAGCTTGCTCCTGTTATCATGTTCTTAATAAATTCCGCATGGCCCGGGGTATCGATCACCACATAATTACGCTTGGACGTTTTTAGAAAAACCTGGGTTGTGTCTATCGTTCGGCTTTGCTCTCTTTCTTCTTTGAGCTGATCTAATAAAAAAGCTATTTCCGTATCTTTACCTAATTCCCTGGAGATCTTTTTTAATTCTTTGATCTTCCCCAAGGGAAAGGACCCCGTATCAAGAATGAGCCTGCCGATCAAAGTTGATTTCCCGTGATCCACATGGCCGATAATCACTAATTTTAGGGTTTCTTTTGCCATAGAAAATCGATTTTACATATAGCCTAAACTTCTCAGCTTTTGCATTGTATAAGAATCTTCTTTATCCTGCGCCCTGCCGCTTCTTTCGGAAATTTTCGTTACCTCTAACTCCCTGATAATTTTCTTAAGGCTGTCCGCGGAGGAATTTACCGGAGCACAGCATGTGGCGCATCCTATACTTCTATACCGCTTTCCCTTATTGGAGAAATAAAGCCTGACTACAGGGATTTTCTCTTTCAGGATATATCTCCAGATATCCAGCTCGGTCCAATGCAACATAGGATGGATCCGAAAATGACGATCCTCTTCGATCTGGCTTCGGTATAATTCCCATATCTCCGCCGGTTGATTTTGATAACTCCATTCAAACATCGCGTTTCTCGGAGAAAAATATCTTTCTTTAGCCCTTATCCCGTGCTCATCCCTTCTGATTGCCAGCAATAAAGCCTTAAAATCATGTTCTCTTAAAGTTGATTTTAACGCTTCTGTTTTTAAGGCATTGCAGCATTCAAATTTTGTTTTTTGCGGACACACCCCTTCTGCAAGAGCTTTTTTGTTTTTAGAAATAATAAGGTTAAGGTTCCATTTCTTGGCATACAAATCCCTGAACTCATAGATATCTTTAAATTTAAAGCTAGTATCTATGTGCACTACAGGAAAAGGGATTTTCCCGAAAAAGGCTTTCCGGCAGATCCAGAGAAGAGCAGTTGAGTCTTTTCCGATCGACCAGAGCATCGCTATGTTCCTGAAGCGGCTATAGGCTTCTCGGATTATATATATAGTTTTGTTCTCGAGGTCATTTAAATAATCCATTAGCAACTAACCCCCTGAAGATATTTTAAGAAGCGTAAGCAGGCCAAGAATTGTAATCAGAATTCCAACATATGCTTTTAATCTGTTAGAATACGTTTGCTTTACTGTCAGAGCGGCAAATGGGACTGCGAGCATCGCAAATATAATGAGCACACCTACTAATTTCCAATCTATGGCTTTGCCCATGATTAAATACAACATAAACCCCACAAAACAGGTAATTGCCTCAGCAAATGCCGTAATGCCCACGGCATTCTTGGCGTTTATCCCGGAAAGCAGCTGCCCGCCCATCACCAAAGGGCCATACCCGCCTCCGGATATCCCTTTATTAAATGATGCCAGTAAGCTTACCCCCATCAACTTGCGATAGGAAAATTTCATCGGCCTTTTTATGGTAATAAGAATAACTATCCCCATGATAAAGACCAAACTCCCTATATATGAGGTTAAAAGCCACCTGGGAATTCTTACAGTTACAATAACCGATATAAATACTCCTATTGCGCTAATTAAACCCAGGATAATCCCTATTTTAAGATCATTCGACCCAAACTTAAGATTTACGTTTTTGTAGTTATGATGGCAAAAACAAGCTGCTATATCAGTAAACAACTGAGAAATTAAAACTGCGGGAACAACTTTTAATGGCGGGAAGCCTAAAAGGATAAGTGCTGGTGAAAGTGCGGTTCCATAACCCATGCCCAGGCCAGCATCAAGATATTCGCTGACAAAAGTTAAAATAGCTACGATTATGTAAGTTCCGATATCCATAAAGGGGAATCAAGATCCCTCTCCTATTTCACGAAGGAAAAATTATCACTATTTACAGATATTTATTATAAGGCTGAATAAAGCAGTTATCAAGGGAATTCGAGATTTAAAAAGGTTATTTCCTCGCATACATTCCCTCCTATACAAAAACCATAATTTAAGGTAGAATGATGCATATAATAAAGGTTTTAGTACGGCAACCTTTCCAGCGATCTGCCTTTCTTAATCTCTTATAACAATAAAAAGGCTTGTGCGAAATGGCGTTAATCAGTTTACAGGAAATTAATCTTGCGTTTAGCGGGCCGCTTATTTTCGATTGCTTAAACTTGCAGTTGGAACCCGGGGAACGCATTGCTTTGCTTGGCCGTAATGGCGCTGGGAAAACAACCTTAATGAAGGTGATGAACGGCCAGCAGCAGGTTGACGACGGCAACGTTATTTTGCAAAAAGGAATTCAGGTTGCCTATCTGCCGCAGGAAGTGCCCTTCGATATTACAGGGACTGTTTTTGATATTGTTCTCTCGGGACTCGGGTTTCGCGGCGAACTATTAATCCAGCACCATAATCTTACTCATCGCCTGCAAACGGAACAAACTCCGGCATTATTAAGACAACTTGATGCGTTGCAAGACAAGCTTAATCATACCGATAGCTGGGATGTAAATAATCAGATCGAAGAAGTTATCACCAAGATGAAACTTGATCCGGATAGTGATTTTGTCCGGTTATCCGGCGGCCAAAAACGCCGGGCGCTTTTGGCCAGGGCTCTGGTGCTTAAGCCGGAGGTTTTACTGCTGGACGAGCCGACGAACCATTTGGATATTGACTCCATGCTCTGGCTGGAAGGATTTCTGCTTAATTACCCCGGCACTGTTTTTTTTGTCACCCATGACAGGATGTTCATGACCCGTTTAGCTACGAGAATCCTTGAACTTGACCGCGGAAAAATATTCAGCTGGTCATGCGATTATAAAACATTCCTGGAACGTAAACAAGCAGCGCTCGATATCGAGGAAGCGCAATGGGGTCATTTTGATAAAAAGTTAGCGGAAGAAGAAATTTGGATCCGTAAAGGTGTCAAAGCCCGGAGATGCCGCAACGAAGGCCGGGTTAAGGCGCTGGAGAGTTTGAGGGAAATTAAGAAGACGCAACGCAAGGCGCTCGGCCTGGTTCGTATGCGGGCGCAGAAAGCGGACCCTTCGGGCCATCAGGTTGTTAAGATCTCCCAGCTTGGTTTCGGATATGGAGAAAAATGTTTGGTCAGGGATTTTACCACTCAAATAATGCGCGGCGACAAAATCGGAGTGATCGGGCCTAACGGCAGCGGAAAGACGACATTGTTGCGCCTCATGTTGGGCCAACTTGCGCCTCAAAAAGGCAAGATAATCCTGGGGACAAATCTCCAGGTCGCTTATTACGACCAGCTCCGCGAACAATTGGAAGAAGAGCGGAGCGTTGCCGAAAATGTTAACGGAGAATCCGACACCATCATTATTAACGGCAAACCCAGGAATATAATCGGATATTTGCAGGATTTTCTTTTTACTCCTGACAGGGCGCGCACGCCGGTCAAGGTCCTGTCGGGCGGGGAACGTAACCGCCTTTTTCTGGCACGGCTTTTTTCCAAACCTTCGAATGTTTTAGTAATGGACGAGCCTACTAATGATCTGGATATCGAGACCCTTGAGCTATTGGAAGAATTACTGCTTGAGTATCCCGGCACGCTTCTTTTAGTCAGCCATGACCGGGTTTTTCTTAATAACGTGGTCACCTCGACCATGGTCCTTGAGGGGGAAGGTTTGATCAATGAATATGCCGGCGGTTATGATGATTGGTTAAGCCAGCGAAAACCCGCGGCGCCGGCGCCGGTAAAAATAAAACCGGCAAAAAAAACTATCCGGCCCAAGAAACCTGTGGTCGCGCGGAAACTTACGCCTAAAGAACAACACGAACTCGATAACTTTCAGTCTGTAATTGAGAAAATAGAAGCCGAGCAGAAAGAGATATACGCTCTTTTGGCTGATTTTAATTTTTACCAGAAAAATCCCGCAGAGATCGCAAAAACCAAAGCCAGGTCGGAATTTTTGTCAAATGAGCTCGAAAAGGCATACGAGCGATGGGCGTATTTAGAGGAATTAGAGGGGCTTCATGAAACCTAGAGTATTGTTGTACACCCTTCCGCCTTCTGGCGGAGACTTTTTCCCAATTTCGCTTGGTTACATTGCCGCTAGCCTTAAGGCGGATGATATCGAAGCGGTGGTTGCTGAGGTTGATCAAATTACCGAACGTACCGGCCGGGAAGTCGCAAATTTTGTAATTACCTACAAGCCTACGGCAGTTGGCTTTTCCGTGTATCAAGCCAATATAAAACTTGCGCTGCAGTTGGCGCGGCTTGTAAAAATGATCGATCCTGAGATCGTAGTTGTTTTTGGCGGCCCCCAGGCTGGCTTCATGCCTAAAGAAGCTCTGCGGCAGATGCGCGAGGTCGATGTTATTATGCGCGGGGAAGGTGAAAATCTATGGCCGGCGTTAGTGCGCTGTATAATTGCCAATTCCGATCCCGCCCGCATTAAGGGCATTGTTTTTATGCGGGATGATACGGTGATCGAAACTTTGCCTGCGCCACTTGTGGGCGATCTTGACTGCCTTTCTTCACCGTTTGCCTTTAACGTATTTGATTTACGCCAGCATGAGACGGCAGTAATGCTGACTTCCCGAGGCTGCTGTTTTAACTGCGCTTTCTGCTATACTCCCCGCGCTTTTGGCCGGCGCATCCGGATACATTCTCCCGGCCGAGTGCTAGCTGACATGTCTATTTGCGTGAAGGCGCGGATCAGGAGATTTTTTTTTGCCGACCCCTCGTTTACTTTTGACAAAAAACGAGTTGCCTCGATCATGCGCGGCATTATCAAAAGGCGCTGGAAAGTGGATATCTGGTGCGAGACTCGCACGGACCTTATTGACCGGCCTTTGTTAGCGCTCATGGCAAAAGCAGGTGTTAGATATATCGCCTACGGGCTTGAGTCGGTCGATCCCCGCGTTAATAAGACTTTACGTAAACCCATTGACCTGGATCAGTTTGAGAAAATTATAAAGCTTACCCGTGAGGTGGGGATAGAGCCTGAGGTTTTTACGCTCTACGGTTTGCCTGGACAAAGCAGGGAATCTTGTTTTAAAACTCTGGATTTCTTAAAACGGCTGGGGATAAAGATCGTGGGGAATTCCGCCGGCCAGCAGCTCCACCTTTTTTTCGGCACTGATATTGCTGATGCGCCAGCCCGCTACGGGATACGCCTTTTAAAAAAGCGACGGCCGCTGTATCTTTCACCAGGAACTGATTTTGAGACAAAACACATGAAGCGTTGCGATATGGTTACGGTTGCAAAGGCTTATAAAGCCATGCATCCTCGATTAAAACCCCCTTAATCATTGCTTTACATAGCGCTTCTTAATACGGGCCTGATTTTCCTTAAACGGGCCTTGATACAATCCAAACGTCCTTATGATAGGCTCGACTGCTTCAGGATATTCATCCTTAGCTTTTTTGTAATCAAAACTCAATTTCGCTAATTCTATGGATACGACGCTCTTCAATCTCTCTTCCACCTGAATCTTTTGCTCCATATCCAACAACTCAAATTCAAAGCAAGGATGCGGATTACCCTGGGGGTCATCTTCTATAGACAGGCAAAAAGAATTTATATTTTTCGCCAAAAGAGGATCGGAATAAGCAATATTCTCTATATCTTCAGGATATATATTCGCGCCCATGATGGAAATAGTGGTATCTTTTCTTCCATAGACATACAAAAACGGAAGATACCAGCGCGGATAATTGCACTTTTTCTCCAATTCTACTATATCGATATTGTGTAACTTTAATTTATCTTTCATTTCATTAAACGTGATCATACCGCCTTCATCCTTAATATTATATCTTATTTTCGGAGACAGCGTCCATGGCTTACTTATCGTTACCACTATCTCGCCGTTGATGATTTCAATAAAATGATCTAAAGGATTATATTGAAAAAGCATAGGCAGGCGCGAGTCATCCCCAAAAAGAGTTTTTCTTAAAGCCGCGTTCTTAAAAGTCATCCCTCTGATCATTACGGATAAAGGGTTTTCACCGCCGATACCAATTTCTAAATCAGATGCCCCGTATCCGGAATAAACAGTTTTCGCATATTTAAGAAGATGATTGCGCAAACCCTCGGTCATTCCTTCGCCGCCCACAAGAGTATGTATGGCATAATCTTGCCATTTAAAACCCTGCCTCTGGCCCTCATCAAAAAGGTATTTTAGAAACGGCGGATAACCATTTAAAATGTAGGGGTATTTATTCCCGAAAAATGTCAGTGTTTTTAAGACCTTGTCTACGTCCGGACCTGTAGATTTTACTACACCTAACGATTGCGCAGCTAAAGCCATGTTGAAACCGGTTGCCCAGGCCCCCATACTAAAGGTATTAAGGATAATAAATTTTTCATTACCGTAACAATATCTCAAGTATAAGCCGATAAGGCTTTTTACAATCTCCCGCTCCCGTTCACTTCTGACCCAATTATACGGGATGCCTGTTGATCCTGAGGATTCATCAATAACCACCCCTTCAAAAACAAAATTGCCATTAAGACAACGGTCTTCAATGCTATAAGGCAAAATATAGTTCTTCTTATCAGTTACCGGCAGGGTCTTAAACATTTCATTTGCATCGGTGGTCGTGGGTGACCATTGAGTCTTAGCGAGAAAGTTTCGATACGCAGGCACGTACTTGGACGCAATGAGAAATTCTTTAAAAGCTCGATAACAACAAACTTTTGCTCCATATTTCTGAGGCGCATGGCCAACGACAAAAGTAAAAATCGCATAGTTCTTTATGATCCTGCCTTGCACCATGTCAATAAACCTGATCAACAAAACCCATAACCTATCGATAAACCTGATCCGCATCATGCACCCTCCAGGCTAAAAGAAATAATATTTCCAAATTATAAAAGCGGCAATCCCGTGGGATATTGCCACCGGCCAGAGATTATTAAAAAACATAAATAGGTATCCCCAGCAAGCTCCCGCAATAGCTATTATGGCCAAGAAGATAACACCCGCCGCAAAAGGAAGAACAGCAAAGATATAGAAATGAATTGCCGCAAATAAAATGGCTGTTCTCCAAATCGCCGCATGCATTGGCACATGATTCAATATCTTCTTTAGCACAAAGCCTCTCCAGAACAACTCTTCTCCTAACCCAATAACAAAAACCGAAAATAATAAATAAACAAATATTCCGGCTGGAGTAGCGCTCATATTCAATAGCCGATAACCGAGTTCCTTTTGTAAAGAGAACTCGACAGGAAAAGCACCGATAGAAATTCGTAATGTATGACTGCCCGTGAAGATATACCCCGTTATGCCCAGCAATTTTAATATGTTCCCGCCAAGCAATCCAAGAATAACACCGCTTATCAAACCTACGATAAGCGATGATCGAAGAAAATCCCGTCTTAAGCCCAGAGAATAAATTGATTTTCCCAAAAAACCAAACTGCCAGATAAGCGGAACAGAAAATGTGAACAGGAATGAACCGAAAATGCCTTTACTGAGGAGGATGAAAGGGACTAGTATTGCGGCGAAAGAAATACATACTCGTAAACTCAAGCTTGAACTTGATTTTAATTCTGCCATTACATTAATTTTAACCTAAAAAAATCAGACTGCCAACATTAAGCGACAGGAAAAGAAAAATGTTATCAATCCCTCGTCACTTTAAGGCGCTTTGTTGTTGTTTTATTTTTTATCCTGTAAACTTTTTACAATTGTAGCAAATTCAGTAGGAACAAGTATGATCAAGCTATTTTGCTCCGCGCCGATTTCCTGCCAGGTTTGCAGTTGCCTTAAAATAAGAGCGCCCGGAGACTCGGACATAACTCTCGCGGCTTCCGTAAACTTCCTGCTCGCCTCCTCTTCAGCTGAAGCTTTAACTAACCGCGAGCGTTTCTCCCGGACAGCCTCAGATTCCTTAGCCATTGCACGCTTCATATTGTCCGGTAATTCGATATTCTTGATCTCAACGCTGATGATAGTAATACCCCACTCGTCTGTTGGCCCTTGTAATGCCACCAATACTTCCTTACCAATCTGATCTTTGTTAGCTAGAAGAGTATCTAAATCATACTTGCCTAAAACATCTCTCAGCTTAGATTGAGCCAATAAGGTAGAAGCCATACCAAAATTCTCAACTGCTATAATTGACTTCGGCGCATCGAAAATCTTGTAATAGACCACGGCATCGATTTTTACCGGGACTGAGTCCTTAGTCATAATTTCCTGAGGGATTACATCCATTGTTCGAATGCGCATATCGACTAAACTTACATATTCTAAAACTGGGATGATAATATTTAAACCGGGCTTAATTTGTCTAACTAGTTTTCCCAGGCGAAAAACTACGCCAATCTGCCATTGTGACACGATCCTAATTCCAAACATACAAATAACTACCGCTAAAATCACTAAAGTCATCGAACCCGAACCTAACATAAACACCTCCTTGTTTTAAAACAACTACAAAATGGGGTCGCTGGCTGTACGAAGTTAGAACCTGTATACAGCACCCGCCACATATCGCATGAGCGTATCTTTACCGATTATCGGTGAATCCTTACCTTCATCTCCCAGGAAACTGCATTGAATATCCCCGAACGCGGCCCACTTTTCTCCAAGCGGAACACCTATCGTGACCCCTACCATATACTCTAAATCGTCATCAGCAACATACGCAACACGCCCAGCCCTCACTTCGTTTGACTTGACTCCATAATAATAATCTACCAGATCATCACTTTGCCATTTGATCCCTGCTTTGGGTGTCAAGAATCCATCAAAGAGTTCCTTTTCAATAGTCACGCGAAGTTCCTGCCCTTCATGCGTACCTGATACGTCTGTCACGCCCTCAAGGATCATATCGATGATTTCGTTCTTCCAGCTTATTCGCAAACCACCGTCAAAAGCCCGGTCCCTATCCTGCATCCCAGTGAGATCACTGCTGTCATCAGCTTCATACCCCTGCAAACGCAAAGAGCCGATAACAGCCCAGCGAACCGGGTTTGATTTATCATTGAAATAATAACCCATTACCGTCTTGTCGACAAAAAACTGCCTTGACTCAAAGATTAGAACAGGCACCGGATAAACATCATCATCAACTCCCTTGTAAGGGCTCTCCATCATCATAGCGCCTGCACCCATGAGCGAACCTTTATCTATGAGCTCTCCCCCCCATCCAGTTGCCAGCACGGCAAAAGCAAACATGCTCACCAACATACATACGAACAATCTTTTCATTTTAGCCCCCTGACCGTACAGACTTTGACTGTGTTGACAAAACCCTTTAAGGGTATCTCTCTCGTATCGGTTATTTCAACGCTATCCCTTACCATTTGATACGTAACATCAGAAATCAAGATCTTCCCGGGCTCGCAGTTAGCCTCCAATCTTTGAGCAAGATTCACGTTCCTGCCGATAACCGTGTAATCCAAGTGTTCAGTAGAACCTATATTGCCCACGTCCACCGGCCCTGTATGGACGCCTATTCTGATCTGGAAATCAAATCCCAGTTTCTTTTGCAGATCAGGGATCCTCCTTTGCATTTCTATCGCCGCCCGGACAGCATCATAGGCATGGGTATCTGAATCCGTAAAATCACCGAAAAAAGCCAATATTCCGTCACCGAGCAGCTTATCTATTATCCCATTGCGCTCAATGATGGCCTTATTCATTTCAGCAAAGAATGCCTTCAGGAAGTTAAGGACTTCTTCCGGTCCGTGTGTATCTGAAAAATTGGTAAAACCTTTTATGTCGGCAAAAAGAATGGTCAGGCTCTTCCTCTTGCCGCCGACAGCCAGATCTATTTTTTGCGAGAGGATATTCTGTAAGACATACGGTGAAATATAGCTTTTGAATGCAGCTGTGATCTTCCTTTTCTCGCGCTGAAAAACGATGAAATTGTAGAGGAAAGAAAATATGTAGGCTATGATACAGGCCGCAACTAAATATAACAACGGCAGGATGATATTCTTCTTCAGGAATAGATAATAAAAAGAAAGCCCGCAAAGCCCGATGCACAATATTGATGAAGCGGCTCCGATTTTATTGGAACGTAACGTGAATCTGCATATGATGATGCTTAAAAGGACCGCGAGCAGGAAAGCAAGAAACGGCGTTAATCCGTAAAGAAAGTTTCTTGCCAGTATCATATCGATTATTTCTTTCCATAACTCGATCCCGGCCATGGATTGCGTTTCGAATATCTTACCCGCTGGCACCGGCGTATTCACGAAATCCTTAGAAGCCAGATCGGTCCGTCCAATCAGGACGATCTTCCCCTTAAAGAAGATGACGGGATTGAAAAAAGATTCCAAAACATCGCTTGCTGAAAATGCGTCAACTTTGGCGCATTTATAGTTGATGAGCGCGCGCCTATTCTGCGCCGGGATATTGATATCCTTCAAAAAGCAGCCAAGATATTCGCGGCACACTGCCACGGGAAAAGACGGCATGGTGCCGTACATTACTTTAAACTCCCTGGTTATCTTATCAGCAGGGTCGGATTCAACATTCACAACTCCGGTCACGGTGCGGCCGGTCAGAAATATATCCAAAGGTTTAAATAGCGTCTCTTGAATACGGCCGGATCTTCCTTCTTTTACTACAACAGGCAGGACACATGTCGGCGCATTCTTAAAAATCTCAGCCAGTTTGCCGTCTTCTATTTGCGCGTTTTTCCCTCTTGTCGGCAAGTCCAGCAATAGATCTACGCCTATGACTTTCGGGCCTCCCATCTTGATCTTTTCAATGAGCCAGGCGAGCATCGAGCGGGACCACGGCCAATTTCCTATTTTTTCCAGGCTTGCCTCATCAATAGCAACGATGACAACAGCCTGGCCTTTATCCTGCAGAGGGCCCCGGAAATAAAAAAGAGCGTCATAAACCTTGTTTTTGAGTGACGAAACGGGAGTGAACTGGAGTAACGCCCAGGTAAAAACAAGACTGGCACAAACAATAAGGAGGACTTTTCGGATCATTTGTTAGGGGATAAATAATTCGATAACAACAGCCGGTTGAAGCGAAGCGCCTCTTCTGACAAGCTGTTTTATGAGAGTGACCGTGCGCTTTTTACCGTTATGATCTATAGAAGTAGATTCAAATGACCTGTACACAGTGTCGCTAAAAGGCGCATACTTCGACCCCGACGCCGTATCTGAAGTCCCGGCAATATACAGAGGGAATGAGACAGTCAAAACGTTACCGAGAGTCTTCTGGAGCTCAAGACGGAGCTCAACCATGTACTCCGTCTGCCCGTTAAGCTTCGCAGGCTCATAAGCGTACGGAGAACCATACTCCAGGCTGTCGAATTTTCTTGAATCAATGACCTTGCCATCTCTTATGATCTGGACCGATGCCCCGCCAAGGACGATCTCCTCGCCCTGACCATTAAACAGGGTAAACTCGATCAAAGGAGGATTATCGAGGATGAGCGCTTCTTGCGGATAATAAAACGAGCCGGGACGAGACGTTGCCGGCGAAGTATCGAGCCCCCTTGTAGCGCCGAACAAAGGTACGCTCTGGTTATACGCTTGCGCTTTGGGGATCAGATCCGCGACTTTGAATATTGACTGGCCATCCTTTGCCCGGACCTCTTTTCTGCCGCCGTTCTTAAAATAAATGGCAATAGAATCGTCCTTGTCAAAAGTCAAAAGATCGCCCGGTGCGAGCAAACATCCTTTTTTCACCATACTGATGCTGCCGTCAAGTGAGCTCTTAATCATAGCACCACCTTTGACTTCATACACCTGCGCTATGGGCTCTATCTTGTCAAAAGACGCAGGATACGCCGTCGCAAAACTTGGCAATATTAGCAAAACGCTCGTAAGGATCGTGCGCGTCAAAATGGGCATCTCTTACTCTCTATTCTTTCTTAGGAGAAACCATGAACACCACTTCCCCCTCTCCGTCGAGGCGGCCGTACTGCGGCGTCTGCAGATTGTTCGAGGCGCGCGAGACCTGGGGCATGAGATAGGCGCCAAGCTCCGAAGCTGTTATTACCTTGTCATTGTCCCGGTCCGCTTCCCCGTCAAGCCCGCGCAGAAAATATTGCGTGAACAGGCCGTGTCCTTGAACTTCGACTGCCTGCTCCTTTTTGCCGCCCGCGGTGATCATCTGCACTGAACGCAACGAGGTGATCTTCTGGAGATAGCCGTTGATGGCTGGCTCGACGCCAAAGGACCGGGTGAACCCCTGGCCCGAATAACAGGCGTCCATAACGTAGAGGATGTGTTTGGCCCGGACCCGGCCCGAGATCTCACGCACCTGCTGCATGGAAATTGCAGTCGTGAAATAATTCGTGATGTCTCCGTCAACCGGGATAATGTAGCCCTGTTCCCTCCCGTCAGAAAGGGTTTCGGTTTGTCCGTGGCCGGCAAAAAAGATCAACACACGGTCCTGGTCCCCTACTTTTTTGGGAAGTTCGGCGCCAAGTAGGGTCAAAATCCGTTCCCGAGTCGCATCTTTATCCAATATTTCAATGACCTCATCAAAACCGCTCTCTCTGAGCTTCTGGGCAACTGCTTGCGCGTCTCTGACCGCATACTCAAGCGGCGGCCAGACTTTGTATTTGTTGATCCCGATCACGATCGCCCAGCTTTTGCGGTAGAAACTCCCGGGTTGAAGATCGACAACCTGTACGGACGGCCCCTCTAGAACGCTGCTGGCGGCAGGCACGCTGCGATGTTCCGCAAAGGCAGTGATCGAAGAAGACTTGTCCAGGCCGCCGGTGAACTGCTCAAAGGCCGCGCCAAGCGCCTGATCAAAGCCATAGGTGAAGGAAACGTACGTCGGCGATGTTACGCCTTTGCCTTTGACAACATCAATAATACGTTCCTGGCGGTTCATAAAGGTGCCGATCATGTCAATGGTTGTGTCCTGCCCGGGTTTTTGAATGATCGTACAGCGATAATCGAACGCGAGGATCATATCCACGTCAGACTTGACCGCGTCGTCCATGCTGCTCAACAGTGTCACGCGTTTAAAACGCGCCTGAATAATTTTGTTAAGGCCATCTTTGACCTTCTCCGGATCAACTTTTTCGAGGAACGGAACGATCGGCCTGTGGCCGCGACTCATATGTTGTTTCATGTACTGGAAAGCCTGTTGGGTGTTCTCAGTGTACACTACGCCAAGACGGATGGTAGATAATGGGCCACCCTGCCCGTAGACCTCACCCGGCACAGTGGCGCGCTCAACATATTTGGGCGCTCCGAGGCATCCGCACAAGGACAAACAGGCAATGCCGATGAACCAATAAAAAAATAAGGGGACGTTTCTACTTTTTTTCAAAGCCATAGAAGCGCCTCCTTTCATGTTCAAAACCAAACAGATCTTACATTAAAAAATTGGGGTCCCTCTCGCATGAGCCAAGGGGAAACCTCTCTGTATTTACAATAGTAATTATATATGCAATACCTCACTATATCAAGGAAATTCGGGGTTTAGAGAGACAATTCCTCGCGTAATTTGTCCGAAATGTCCGGTCTTTTTTTGGCTCAGAATCGCCTAACTCTTTGATAGACTAGGAGATAGATTTGTCAGCCTCTCTTTGTCCGGACATTCATGATAAACATCATGTTTAACCCCAAAAACATCCCCACCCGTCTTCGTCTACTTCTTTCAGACAATCATTTATTGTATAAACGGTATTCTTAGGAACATATGGCCACCATTTACCGGTCTTCCTTTTCCAATAAAGATGCCAACGATTATCGAAATCCGTATATCGCATCTGGCAAAACTCCGAGCAACTGGTACTGGAAGAATCTCCGAAAAACGGCCTCTTTTCCGCAATAATAATTCGATTATATTGTGCTTTTACAAGAAAACCAATTTTTGAGGTAAGATGAGAAGGAACCCTGACAGAAAGATAGTGATTAATTCTTCCCAGTGCTGCCTCGCGTATGTCTTCCGGCATTCTTTTCCGATACGACAAGGCGCGTAATCCTGATTCGCCAGAAGCCTCATAGGCGTTCGTATAATATTCTAAACGTTCCTTTGAGAGGCCGCTTTTTTTCGCGATCTTTAAAAATTCGACATAGCCACTGTCGGTATCCAAATCTATCTTCGCGGCTTTTTTGACTAACGAAAATTTGCCAGGGTTGCTCATGTTTACTCCGCTAATATTTCTTCTATTTTAAGAACAAAGTCTTTAGCGTCTTCCAATATCCATTCCGCATTATCATTGGTAAGCACTTCTATTCCGTATTGATCTACAACCCTATCCTCTTGTGCTTTTTCCAGCGTATTGGCATATTTTTGTTCGAGTTGCTTTGCTCTCTTAATATAGGTAATATACTCAGGCCTAACCTTACCTCTCTTAACATAAAACTCTTTAAATGCCGCTATGGCGCAATAGTGAGCCGTAGCACGGATACCTATCTTAAACAAAGCCGCCAAGACACCATGGTACATAGCATAATATCCACAGATAATTGTCCAATCAAATAGATCATTCTCAAACATTATCTTCATCGCTCGCAAGTTTTTATGAGCCTTATCGATATGCTGTCCTGCCCTTTCTGCATTAATCGGTATCTTATGGAGATTTGGCCGGCCATCTTTTGGATGGAAACATCCGTGTAATATTTTTTCGATATCTTTTGTCATTTATCTTTTCTCCTCTCTGATTAGTTTCCAAAATAATGATTCATTATATAAAACAATTCTGTCTTTCCATAACTCATAATAAAACTCAGTTTTTTTCCTAATGCCTTCCGTAAATCTTTCCATCGTCGTAGAAATTGGACGGATCTCCAAAAGAGGACTTACGTCTATTTTGGCTTTATTTAGAATATTAATAACATCACTATCTTTATTGGAACTGACAGCCAATATGTCTATATCACTGCCCTTAACCCACTCACTTCTAGCCACTGATCCGAAAAGGACTACAAGCTGGATTTGTCTTTTTGATAGTTCAATAACATTAGCGGTGTATTTTTCTAACAGGCGGACAATGCTTTTATTTTTGCTATAGAATGCCCTTTTCCTTTCTAGCTCCATATATTCAAAAAGCTTAAGCAAGTCTTCGCTATCCAGATTCGGTTTAAATAAGGACATATTCGAGATTTCGCGTCTTTTAAATAAACCATCTTTTACAAATTGCCGCATAGTATCGTTAACATTATTTAACGAGACTTTTGAAAGCCGAAAAATCTCTCGCAAGTGGATCTCCTTCGCAGGATCACTCATGAAAACTTCTAATATCTTTTTTCTCTGTAAGGGTATTAGCATATACGACCTCCTAAATTAACGTTCCATAACATGGTTCAACTGTCCTATATTATGGTACACTGTACTTGCGTTGTCAACGTAAAATTGTTTTTCTTTTATTTAATAAGTACATAATAAATATGCGAGGGGAAATCAATGCCAAAATACTGGGAATTTGCTCAAAAGAATGTATTCAGCGAACTATTGTCTTTGCTGGGCAGGATGACACAGGATAATTTAACTCATCAGATTGAATACCTAAAGGTTGAGAATGAACTATTGCATAAGCGTGTTGGCAGAAGCATACGGCCAACACCTGTTGAAAGAAGAAAGCTTGTAAAATTCGGCACACTTCTTGGGAAAGACTTAAAAAATATCATTACGGTTGTAACATATGAAACTTTCCTACTTTGGGTTAGAGGCTATAAACGCAATAAAGACCTAGAAAGAATAAAAAGACGCGGCAGACCTAAGACCTTAGAAGAGATACGTAAATGGGTAGTAAGGCTGGCTAAAGAAAATACCTGGGGATATGTCAGGATCTCGGGTGAGTTGAATAAAGTAGGGATTCATCGCTTATCAAAAACTAACGTGAAGAATATCTTAAAAGAAAATGGCATTGATCCTGTTCCTAAAAGAGTGCAAGACTCCTGGGATAGTTTTATTAAAAGGCATTTCCAAACCCTGTGGGCGTGCGATTTCTTCACCAAACAGGTATTTACTACGCTAGGACCGAGAATGTTCTTTGTACTATTCTTTATCAATATCAAAACAAGAAAGTCTACGTTGCCGGATCTACTCGATTCCCTAACCAAGAATGGGTAAATAAACAAACTAAAAATGTCCTCCCTTTTCTTGGCAGTAGTAAAAACGAGAAAAGTCTATTAATCCATGACAGAGATAAGAAATTCTCTAGAGAATTCGATGAGCTGTTTAAAGATTTCGGGTTTAACATACAAAAAACTCCCTTTATGTCACCAAACATGAACTCTTATGCTGAAAGCTGGGTGGGTACGATTAAACGCGAGTGCCTGAATCATTTTATTGTCTTCGGTGAACGACACCTGAGATATCTTATAAGTGAATATGTAAAGCATTATAATACAACTAGACCTCACTCCTCTATGGATAATAGGCCATTGGAACCAAGGTTAGCTAAAAATACAGGTGAAATTAAATGTCAATCAAAACTGGGAGGGATAATCAGGAATTATTACCGAGGATAAAAATAAGCACATATAAGCTAATAAGAAGAATATTAAAGGCAGAGGTCTGTCTGTCTTGCTAGTAAAGAGACTAAGTTTTTACGAACATCCTAAGCCTGTAAAATAAATCTACGGCAGATAAATAAGCTTACTGCCTTAGAAAGTGCCTATTTTCTTGCCTTCTAAAAAGCGCGTATAATTTTTGTACCGGCCGCTACCTCAACCAGCTTGTCAGCGAGGAAGAATTCAAGACGAAGAAGTCAGAATTATTGAACGAAAAAATTGCGCTTAAGGAGAATTTAGCGAAGGCAACTATGGCGAGGGGTAAAGTGTGGCTCGAACTGGCTCGGGACTTCGTATCCACCACAGGCCAAGCCGGTTACATAGCAGGACAGGCAACGCTGGAAGAAAAACGCGAGTACCTGAAAAAGATTGGCTCGAACTTTCGGCTCTGCGGCCCTAAGTTGAGCGTCGAGTTGCGTTTGCCCTATGCGCGCATAGGGCAAAACTTGAGAAAAGAAAATTGGGGTGGACTTTGGGATGATCTTCGTAGTTATTTTATATCCCAGACCACCGTTTAGTTAATAAAAGATCTATTCTATGCCCCGCCCGCTTGGCCGCGGGCTTCGTTGTGCCCCGCGTCACCGCTTCGGCCTTGCTGGGGCAAGGCCTTCGCTGGGCGCTCGCTAGGCCGCTCGCTTCTTGCTAATGCAGTGCGTGTGCGGCTCGGCGGGCTGGCGGCTGGGTGGGGGCAGCCGCCAGCCCTCGCGTCCAATTCAAGTATTAAAAAATGAGCGGTTGGCCGCTATGCCGCTTACAACACGCTAAAATCTTCCTTCGTGCGGCATTGCCGCGCCTCTTACGCGCTGGCGTTGAGAACGACCTGCTTGGTGAGAGCCCACCCCACAACTATGCTTACAACTACAAAAATATTCAATCGTTATCAAAACCAGGAATTAAACTAACAACTCGTCTATATAATCAATAATTTTTTCAGATCTTTCTAGTAAAAAACTATCATAATCATCCTTTTTATAAATATCAGCTTTAATTGGTAATAAGTTAGTCTCAAGAATCTCTTTATATTTTCCCTTAGGTATAATAGTCTGGAAGTAATCAGACGGTGCCTTATCAGAAACCAATTTATTAGAATCGGCGGGGAGTAAACAAAAATTGCATAACGAACTAATTTTCTCAGACTCTACACCTTTACGTTCAAGGAAAGCCTCTGGAAAAACATGATGATATTCTTTTTGATTAAACGCTGAAAGAGCAACTCCAGTGTCAACAACAGATCCATTTGTGAGATTTAAAGGTGTTTTATTAGCCAACAACACAATAAAAGCACGCGAAAAAGGATTAGATTTCATTAACCTAGTATTCCTTAATTGTTCTGATGTTACAGCATATTTTAAGTTATCAAAACAATTGTAATTATTATTTTCGATTAAGTCCTTAAATAACCCTATGTCTTCGTCAACGTTTTTATCCGTCCCCGCAGAATACCTCGTAGAAAATGAAGTTTTCCAAAACCACTTATTTATTGCCTTTACTTGCTCTACTGTAGGCGTATTTACCTTTGAAAAGAAATAGCATAGCGGGACTATTTGATGCGCGTGAGGTAAAACTGCTCGCGACTTAACCTTTAATTGCGTAGATAAATAGTCTATTGTCTTCTTAAGGCTTTCTTTCAAGGCATCAATATTATCCCTAATATTTTCTCCTTTCAAAGCCGTAATAGCTGTCGTTTTGCATGATTCTGACAATATTGCAGACAACCCCTGTAATAAAACCTTGTTCTTAATTCCCTCAAAATTTTTCTTTTTCAAAACTTGATGAATATCTTTAAATTCTTTCTGGAGATGAAAATCTTTTGTCCAAGTCACAGCAACCATCAGATCAAAGAGATCCAATCGAGTTCCTGTATTATTTACTCGCTCAAAAATCATACCGACTTCTGAAAAATCGCGCTTTTTCGTAATAATAATCGGTACTTCGTAGTTCGTAAATCTTTCGTACAATTCAGAAATTGCTGTTCTTGCTGCAGCAGGGGCCGCCATTAAAGCCTCTGCGTATCGCGCAGGGTCAAACAATGCTTTCAGTTCAACATACGTTTTTCCCGTTTCTCTATTTAGCGCAGCAACAAACTTCTTTTCAGTACAATCAAAGTATATATCAAAAATATTATAATCAACTTTATATTCATCTTCGACTTCATCAACTGTCCTATCGGTACAGAAAACACCATAAAGACTTGATAGACGTTGCTGACCATCAAGAACATAATAAAAAGGATGACTGTCCGGTTTTTGTGGCAACTTAAAACCTGCAATATTTCTTTCTGAAGGCAACGTCTCATTTGTTTCCCACCACAAGATACTTCCAATGGGATACTCCTTATAAATACTTTCTAGCAATTCAATAATCTGATCTTGTTCCCATACAAAAGGTCTCTGTAACGGTGGTATTTTAACTTCCCCGGCTTCAATTCGCTTCACTAAATTGTTAACCTTAGGGTTCTCTAAAGTAATTTGTTTAGGCATCTTTCCTCCTTATTTATAGCTTACTAAATAACCATGTCTTCCAGAACATTGCATACCGAAAGAATTCTTATGAGCCCTCAAAGTGGAATCATTTGTTGATTTAGTAAATTTCTTCATACACGTACCACACTGAAAAACATATTTCATCCCAAATGGACTAGCCGTTCTTGTTCTGTTGGATGGTCTGCGTAATCCATAACCGCCAAAAGAACTAACTTCGGTTTTTCTCGGAGTTGGTGGAGCATGAATTACACCAGAAGGGGGAAATTCAATATCGTATCTTGGCTTAAAAACTCTCGTTGTCACCTTAATGCTCTCGATACGATCAACGCGATAAGTACGTCCTTCTCCAGTTTCAACCTTAATCGCATGTAAAATTATATTTCCATCTTTAGTGCGCCGCAAAGAATAAGGTTCGATAAGCCTAACTTTATGATCATACCCTAATTCGACGCATAGATGATTCACCGCGGCAAAACGGATAGACTCAAGCGGAACACCCATTCCCCACTGCCAAATTGTAGGAGGCGGCGACCATGTTAAATCTTCATCAGCTTCGGCGGAAATCGAACCAATTACTTGCGGAACAGATACGCCGTTAAGCCAATTAAAAATGTTTGGCAACTCATTCCAGAAATCTTCAAAAGGTGGCAACACTTGCAACTGATGTCCAAGCATATTTTCCCATTCACTAACCAACTCAGCTTTATTTGAAGGACTTTGAATCGACTCTAATGTTGGGATAGGGACACCTTTCGAATTACATTTTTCATCTAAAATTGACTTAATTAACTGCGGTGCTGATTGAAGATCTCTCCGTCGAAAAAGAAGAACAATATCGTATAAATCGCGTGGACGGCAACGCTCTCCCATTGCTCGTAGTTTCTCTGCGAAGACCTCTTCAAAAGCATAGCATCTTACTTGGGGAGTACCTGGCAAAGAATCACTATAAGAATGAGCGATGGCGCATAATACTGTGGGACGAGCAATCTTCTCTAAACCGCTGATATCTAGTTTTATTCTGGCAGGATTAGGCGCACCTCGGGGCCCCCGATAATAGATGCTTCCCTCGGTGTAGAGAAATTTCTCATTATGCTTAAAAGCAGGAGGTTTTATGGAAAAATCGATGCCCGATTCCTCATGGACACGATCAAGAATTCTCTTAATAATAGGCTCTATCGTTTCTGGTTTGTCCGGCCCACCTGGAACAACGGTAAAATCTAAATCTTCCGAAAATCGCCATGTTTCAACGTAGCATTTCTTTAACGATGTCCCTCCCTTAAAAGCCCAATGAACACTTAAGTCAGGATCGGAACCAATGCCCCACAAAACCCAACCAATAATATAATCCTTTTCAATTACATCTTCACGCAATCCCCACTCAGTTACTAAATTCGTTATCTCTTGATGTGTAATCATTTTCCTATCTGAATATTAACCCTTAAATTCCACTTTCTATTAAACATCCCCTTGCTTTTAACTTTAGGGTCCAGAACAGAATAACCCAAGCTTATTTTTTTCTTACATGATTCTATTGTGTCCGAAGCATTAATATTGAGTGTCTCCAAAATAAAGCCTAAGCGTTTATAAACGGTTCTATTTTCATTCTCTTTTATATATGCAAATAAATCTAAAATGTTGAGATGTTCAGAATTGAAATAGCTTTCAACGATCTCCGCCACATGTCGAATCCCCCCACCCGCGGATGGATCATTTAAGATATCCACGATTGTCTGAGTAGGATCGGATACTTGAACTTTAGTATTTTCCAGCCAAACGCTTTTTGTATGCCTCGTATTAATTTTACGCACTAATTTTAAAACAAAATATGTACCCTGAATATTAACTTCTTTTTTTCTGAAAATACGTGAAGTTAAAACAAAAATACTTTTGAATATCTGATCTGTTAAACCCCAGTGTTCTGCAGCGCTCCAACCACCAATATAACATGGTTCAAAAATCCTGTTTGCAACAATCCAAGGATTTTCTTTATACTCCTGGGGGCTTAACGTCCCAAGTGGCACACATATATAAAGTCCCGGCTTTACTCTTGCAAGCCAACCTCTTCGAGCTAAATAAGCCAAATAAAGCCGCGTATCTTTTACGGATAAATCAATAATTCTAGCTGCTTCCTTGACAGAAAACATATTTCTTCCAGATCGGTTAAGCAAATCTAGAAGTTTTCTGTTTTTTTCGTCAATACCCGATATTATATTCATTGATATACTCTATATGCTATATTATAACTCAAATCAATAACTTTACACTTATAATATACCATAAGTAGCCGATTAGTCAATATAATTATTCTATTTATACACCATATATGCAGAAATATAAATTTAATGAATAACTTAGCACATACAATATACTTATCCTCCCTCGATCAGAACATCGATAGAAACTCCCAAGGCTTTTGCAATCTTAGCTACTGCCTGAACTGAAGGCTTCTTTATAACTCCAGTCTCAATTTTTGTGATGCTTGTATAAGGAATGTCCGCTAGACGAGCAAGTTTATCTTGAGTCAATTTCTTCCTTAACCTAAATTTTTTAATGTTTTTCCCCAGCATTAATCCCCCTTGACTATATTTCATTATTATGATAGCATTATTAGGCTGGTATGATTAATCTATCATTATTGTTTAATATTATACACCTAAACCCACCTTTTTGAATATCTATTTACGCATATTAATTAAGCAATCTTAGGTTCACCAAATTTTTCTCAGAGACAAGAGGAGTTCTTGGGCGGGCGTGCCCGCACCACGCCCGCCCCAAGCATGTATTTCTCAACGACTGCGCGTAAGAGGCGCGGCAATGCCGCACGGAGGAAGATTTTAGCGTGTTGTAAGCGGCATAGCGGCCAACCGCTAATTTTTTAATACTTGAATTGGACGTGAGGGCTGGCGGCTGCCCCCACCCAGCCGCCAGCCCGCCGAGCCGCACACGCACTGCAAAAGCACGAAGCGAGCGGCCTAGCGAGCGCCCAGCGAAGGCCTTGCCCCAGCAAGGCCGAAGCGGTGACGCGGGGCACAACGAAGCCCGCGGCCAAGCGGGCGGGGCATTAAAACAGATCATTGAGTTAACTAAACGGTGGCCTGGGATATAAAATAACTACGAAGATCATCCCAAAAACCACCCCATTTTTCTGTTTCTCCTAATTGCCCTATGCGCGCATAGGGCAAACGCAACTCGACGCTCAACTTAGGGCCGCAGAGCCGAAAGTTCGATTTTGCTAACGCAAAAGGAAACTTTTTCTATCCTCTCTTGTATTGACTCACTCTATATGGTTTGAGATTCGCGCCATGAAAAAGTTTCTGCCAATCTTTTCCGCGACTGCTACGTAACATTTTGAGTTTTTGAGCAACGGGAAAGCTCAAAAACTCAAAATAGGCAGCCGCCAATTTCCTACAAGGAGGCGCCGTATGCTCAAATATTTCCTGTACGCCCGCAAATCCACCGACTCTGAAGACAGACAGATACTCTCGATTGAAGCGCAACTCACTGAATTACGGGAACTCGCTCGGCGAGAGAATCTGTCTGTAATAGATGAGTTATTTGAAGCGCGCACTGCCAAGGAGCCAGGCCGTCAGGTGTTTAATGATATCGTAAGGCGCATCGAACACGGGGAAGCAAATGCCTTACTGGCATGGCATCCTGACCGCCTGGCTCGGAACTCTATGGATGGCGGCAAAATTATTTATTTAACGGACACGGGTAAGCTGGTGGATTTGCGGTTTCCGACATATAGATTCGATAATACGGCGCAGGGCAAGTTTATGCTATCGATAATCTTCGGCCAGTCCAAGTATTTTGTGGACAATCTATCGGAGAATGTAAAGCGGGGATTTAGACAAAAGCTTCGCCGCGGCGAATATCCGGGATTTGCGCCTTTAGGCTACAAGAATAATACCATTAACCACACTGTTGAACTCGTGCCTGAAATCGCGGCGAAGATCAAGGAACTTTATGAATTATACGCGACTGGCCGCTACTCTGTTTCAGCGCTGAAGAAATTGGCGGCTGCCGCCGGCTTGGCCAGCAGACGAAAGCATTTGCCGCTGAGTATTTCCAACGTCGAGCGCATTCTCAAGAACCCTTTTTATTATGGCGCTTTTGAATTTAGCGGTGAGCTACATGAAAGCACGCACCCGCCGATCATAACGAAGGAGTTATTCGATAAAGCGCAAGCGGCTTTTAAGCTGCACAGCAAACCCCGCATAAACGGCCCCCACTATCATGTTTTTAGGGGATTCATCACTTGCGGCGATTGCGGATGCGCGATAACTTCGGAAATCCAGAAGCAACGATATATTTATTACCGCTGCACTAAGAAACGCGGGGTTTGCAGCACGCCGTTTATGCGCGAGGATGCGCTCGTTAAGCAAATTAACGAGGCGGCAAATGCCGTGGCGATTAGCGGCGATTTGCTAAAGTATCTAATGAGTAGAATAGACGAAGAGGACTCAACTCCACTCAGCCCCTCGCCCTCTCTCGCCACCGACATTCGCATTGCGGAAATTGACGCCAAGCTTAAGAAACTCCTGGACGCTTACCTGAACCAGCTTATCAGCGAGGATGAATTTAAGACGAAGAAATCTGAATTATTGAACGAAAAAATTGCGCTTAAGGAGAATTTAGCTAAGGCGACTGAGGCGAGGGGTAAAGTGTGGCTCGAACTGGCTCGGGACTTCGTATCCACCACAGGCCAAGCCGGTTACATAGCAGGACAGGCGACGCTGGAAGAAAAACGCGAATTCCTGAAAAAGATTGGCTCGAACTTTCGGCTCTGCGGCCCTAAGTTGAGCGTCGAGTTGCGTTTGCCCTATGCTAGCATAGGGCAATTAGGAGAAACAGAAAAATGGGGTCCCACTCGTATTAGCCGAGGGGAAACCTCTCTGAATTTGTTAGCCTAATTATATGCGCAATACCTCAATATATCAAGAATATTCTAGCTTTAGAGAGGCCATTTCCTCGCGTAATTTGTCCGTTTTGTCCGGTCTTTTTTGTCTCGGAATCGCCTATCTCTTTTGACGTTAAAGAGTTGAACGTTGTCTGGTTCGATTTACCGGACAATGGTTTAATTGTGAAGCCATTCCTCGATCTTTTTTCGTATTTTATCTCTTACTACCCTTGTTTTCTCCAAGCGTTCTTCCGGGGTACCTTGAAAACTGGAAGGATCATCAAACCCCCAATGAAGCCGCTCGCCTTTACCAGGAAACATAGGACATGCACCTGATTGCGATTCATCACAGACGGTAATGACGTAATCGTATTGCTTGCCCTGCTTGTAAAAGTCAAAAACGCTTTTGGTCTTATTCTGCGAGATATCAATTCCGACTTCCTTCATAACCTCAACAACTATAGGATTCAGCTTGCCCGGCTCAAGTCCGGCGCTTTCAACTTCGAACTTATCACCGGCCAGTTGCTTCAAAAAAGCCTCTGCCATTTGAGAGCGCGCTGAATTATGCACACATATAAATAAAACCCGTTTTTTATTCATTAACCGTCCCATTCAAATTGCTAATCGACCTCGTTGAAAAAGGACAACAAGGCCCTGACTTTCCCCGATTAAGTGAAGACAAAAAGCCAAGCACTATTAACCCGGCCGCAATCAAGATGTATTTAACCCACGTTTTCATGTTTAAACCAATGTCGTGTTCTATTAGCAAAATTAACCAGGCTCAGCATTATCGGCACTTCGGTCAGCACACCCACCACAGTAGCAAGCGCCGCTCCGCTCTTTAGCCCAAAAAGAGAAATTGCCACAGCTACGGATAACTCAAAAAAGTTGCTTGCCCCGATCATTGCAGCAGGAGAAGCAATATTATGAGGTAAACGCCATTTCTTAGACCAAAAATACCCTATAAAAAAAATGACATACGTCTGGATTATCAAAGGAACGGCTATTAACAATATATGGAGGGGATTCCCGAGTATTATATTCCCCTGAAAAGCAAAAAGAATAACCAAAGTCAATAATAAGCCTAAGACTGTAACCGGCTTGAGCGCTTTTAAAAATACGTTTTCAAACCAATCCGCTCCTTTCATTTTTAGCAGATATACCCTGGAAATATATCCGCCTGCAAGGGGGATAACAACAAAGAAGATGGTGGAATAGATCAAAGTATCGTAGGGCACCGTAATTTGATTCACCCCGAGAAGAAACTTTACAATCGGGACAAAAGCCACTAATATGACCAGATCATTAACCGCCACCTGAACCAGGGTATAGGCAGGATCGCCTTTGGTTAAATAGCTCCAGACAAAAACCATGGCAGTACAAGGCGCGGCCCCCAAGAGTATGGCGCCTGCGATATATTCTTTGGCTAAAGCAGGGCTTATAAAAGCAGCGAATATGTATTTGAAGAATATCGCGGCAAATACCGCCATGGTAAACGGCTTGATCAGCCAATTCACAACTAAGGTTACCACTAAACCCTTGGGTTTCTTCCCCGCCCTTACAATACTAGAGAAATCAATCTGCACCATCATAGGATAAATCATCAGCCAGATAAGGATTGCAACCGGAATATTTACCTGAGATACTTCCAGTTTGCTTAAGAAATTTACTCCTGCAGGAAATATTTTCCCGATGATCACACCAACAACGATGCAAAGGATAACCCAGAAAGAAAGATACCTCTCGAAAAACGGAAGTTTTACGCTGCTATTGGTTTCAGACATATATACCCCTTATTCTTTACAAGCAAATTCAGATCAGCTTATTTTCTGATCACGCGTATGTTCTTAACCGCTTGCGGCAGTACTTCTAAACAATAATCTATATCCAGATCCATAGTCTGCGTTCCCAAGCTGAAACGCACCGCCTCCGCCGCGGACTGTGCAGAAAAACCCAGCGCCAGCAACACATGGGAAGGTTCGAAGCTCCCTGACGTACACGCAGATCCCGCTGAACAGGCAATTCCCATAGTGTCCAATTGAAAAACCAGGGCTTCCGCGTCAACTCCGGCGATAGATATGTTTATATTATTAGGCAACCGCTGCACCGGATGGCCGTTCAGTGTTACCCCGTCAATCCGCTTCATAATGCCGGAAATAAATCTATCCCGCAATAGTATCTCTCTGTTAGATTCCTTGATTATTTTCTGACTTCTCAATTCGACTGCTTTTGCCATGCCGACAATTCCCGCAACATTATGGGTGGAAGCCCGCAAACCGCGTTCCTGCCCCCCTCCGCGCAAAAAAGGTTCCAGTAAAGTTCCGTTGCGCACATACAGGCCGCCGACGCCTTTGGGCCCGAAAAATTTATGAGCCGAGAAACTAAGCAAATCAATCCCAAGCCCACACACCGCAAAAGCAAGATGACAAAATGTCTGCACAGCATCAGTATGAACGTATACCCCGTGCTTATGCGCGACCTCAGCTATATCCTTTATAGGTTCAATTGTGCCAATCTCATTATTCGCGTGCATAATCGACACGAGAATCGTTTCCGGGGTAATCGCTTTCTCAACATCATGGGGATCGACTAAACCGT